>Ga0101944_10000178_pt1 | contig 212824 bp, 140 predicted proteins | sample DewCreD2012metaG_FD_75245 | JGI IMG/M metagenome (GOLD analysis project Ga0101944, IMG submission 75245) | Hot spring sediment bacterial and archeal communities from British Columbia, Canada, to study Microbial Dark Matter (Phase II) - Dewar... ...
GTGGATTTGACTGGGTGGTATTTGGCCAATCAGTACACGAACTTGGGCCAGTGGGCGTTTCCAGCGGGGACGGTGTTGGGGCCTGGGGAGTATCGGGTGGTGTGGTGCGATGGGCAGGCCGGGCAGACGGTGGGGACGAATCTGCACACGAACTTCCGGTTGAGCGGAGGAGTGGGGAGTGTGGCGCTGGTGATGCCGGTTGGGGAGGAGTTAAAGGTATTGGATTACTTGAACTACACGAACTTGGCTCCGGGTCAGAGTTATGGGGACTACCCCGACGGACAAATGTTCTATCGCCAGACCTTCCAATATGCGACACCGGGAAGTACCAATAACGCCACTACGACGACACCACAGCAAGGAGCGGTATTTATTAACGAGTGGATGGCCAGCAACACGCGTACTCTGCAAGAGCCACATGGTTTGACTTATGAGGATTGGTTTGAGTTGTACAATCCGGGAGAAACAGCAGTGGACTTGAATGGGTACTTCTTGACCGATGCGCCCAATGCGGCTCCGCAGAAGTTTCAAATTCCGCCTGGATATGTCATTCCGCCGCGGGGATTCCTGCTGGTTTGGGCGGATGGAGCCCCGAACAGAAACAGCAGTAACTCGATGGAGCTGCATGTGAACTTTGCCCTGAGCCGCAATGGCGATGACATTGCGTTGTATGCGCCTGATGGACGGTTGGTAGATTTGGTGACCTTTGGTGCTCAAACGTCGGATGTCAGTCAAGGGCGGTACCCTGATGGTTCGGCTGCTATTCAGACGTTGTCGAGTCCAACGCCGGGCAGGTCAAATGTTGGCGGGCAGACGAGCCAGCCGCCGGTATTCAACTTGGGAGAAGTGCGGGTCAACGGCAGCCAAATCAATCTGGGCTTCCAGACAACCGCCGGAAAACGTTATCAGGTCCAGTACAAGAACCGTTTGAACGATCCGGATTGGCTCAACTTTGGTACTCCGCAAACCGCGGCTGGAAGTACTCTGACGGTGCAGGATAACATTCAGAGTCAGCCCTCGCGGTTTTACCGGGTGATTGAGGTGCCATAGGAGGCACCTTTGGGGGCATTAGCTGAAATGCAAGCGGGGCGTGTGCGGTTTGAAATAATCGGGCACGCCCCGGTTTTCTTAATGTTAAAATTTGAGCGCAAAATGAATGAAACGGATCGGCGTCTGCTCCGATTGGCGCCGGAAGACAATGTGTTGACGGCAATAGTTACTTTGGAAGCAGGCGAGGAGTTGTGGGTGGAGGGGCAAAAAATCCGCTTGGCCAGTCGTGTCCCTTTGGGATTCAAGGTGGCGGCGAGACCAATTGCCAAAGGGGAGAAAATAATCAAGTATGCCGCCCCCATTGGCTCGGCTATTGCGGACATAGCGAGGGGTGAGTTGGTTCACACGCATAATTTGAAGAGTGATTATCTGCCAACTTACACCTGGGAGGGGCAGGGGGAATATTTCTCCAAAACTCGTTAAATAGATGCACGTTTACCTTCGCAGCGACGGACGAAAAGGCATTCGCAATATTCTTGTGGTGGCGTACTTGGTGGAGTGCGCACATCACGTGGCGCGCGAAATTGCACAATCTTTTCGAGGACGCCCCGTGCATTTGATTGGCTTTGCCGGATGCTACCCGAATGATTATGCCTTTCGAATGATGCACCGATTGTGCACCCACCCCAACATAGGAGGTGCGTTGTTGGTTTCTCTGGGCTGTGAAAGTTTCAACCGGAACGAATTGGCCGCGCTTATTGCCGCCACTGGTCGGCCCGTTGCAACGCTGATTATTCAAGAGACAGGCGGGACGTTGCCCAGCATCCGTGAAGGATGCGCCTGGGTGGAAAAAGCTTTAACGCAAATGGAAAACGTACCGCGGGCCAGCATGGAAATTCGTGAATTGGTGGTGGGTACCATCTGCGGTGGTTCGGATGCCACCAGTGGGATTACGGCCAATCCGGCAGCCGGACGGGCCTTTGATTTGCTTGTAGAGCAGGGGGCAACTGTGATTTTTGAAGAGACGGGGGAGCTGATTGGTTGCGAGCACATTATGGCGGCGCGAGCGGCAAGAGCCGAGTTGGCTCCGGAGATCATCCGTTGTGTTAACAAGGCGGCACGTCATTATGCCACCTTGGGCCATGGGAGTTTTGCTCCGGGAAATGCCGAGGGTGGACTTACCACATTGGAGGAAAAAAGCATGGGGGCTTATAGCAAGAGCGGACGTTCGCCCATTCAAGGCATTCTTAAACCCGGTGACATTCCGCCGACCGGCGGATTGTATCTGTTGGATGTGGTGCCGGATGGTGAGGTGCGTTTCGGTTTTGCAAATATCTGTGACAACGCGGAGATTGCAGAACTTATGGCGTGTGGCGCGCACGTGAATTTGTTCACCACGGGGCGCGGCTCGGTGGTAGGCTCCGCGATTTCGCCTGTCATCAAAATATGCGCCAACCCGGAAACTTACCGCCGTATGTCCGGCGACATGGACATCAATGCAGGCAGAATCCTCGAAGGGAAGGCTACATTGGAAGAAGTGGGTCGGGAAATATTTGAAACGGTGTTGCGCACTGCCGCAGGGGAGCCCACCATCAGCGAGCGCTTGGGACATCAGGAATTCATCCTGACTTACAAGACATTCGAGCCATTGGGGCCGGCGTGTCTGCCGCGGGGCTAACTGCCAACCGGGCGCATCTCAAAGCGGTCTGACCCAGATGTTGCGAAACCGCACGGGGCAATCGTGTCCTCCTAAAACCAGAGGGCCGCGATTGGTTTTTTGCCGGTATTCAGGGAGGATGCGGTGGCCTGTTTCGCCGCGGATTTCCTCGTTCAAGTGCACCAGCACGCCATTATGAAACATGGTCAGACGGGCGGGTTTGACCAAGGTTTGTCCCTCGAACACTGGTGCGGTGAAAACCATATCATAGGTTTGCCATTGTCCGGGAGGACGGCAAACGTTGACGCGTGGCGGGGTTTGAGCGTAGATGGCTGCTGCCATGCCATCGGGGTAAATTTTTTCCGTGTAGGAATCAAAAATCTGGATCTCGTAAAGGCCCATGAGGAACACTCCGTTGTTGCCGCGGTTGTACCATGGAAAACCCTCGGGTGAAGGGGCCATCCATTCCAGGTGGATTTGGCAATCTCCAAAAGATTCCTTGGTGACCATTTTTTCGTTACCCACAGCCACCATGCAGCCATCCTCCACTTTATAGGCCGGCTTTTGCCACTTGGAGAGGTCCGTTCCGTCAAAAAGCACAATGGCATCGGCGGGTGGCTTGGCGGGCAGGACGCTTTGTCCAGCGGTGCCCGGGTCCACGCGTCTCGGGTTGGGCCGGTCGGGGTCATGGACATGAAAACCGCACCACGGCAGGATGGGAGTATCTTTGTAGCCGTAAACTCCAGAACCGTCTTTGGCCTTCACCAAATCGGCGGCTGCAACACCATACACGGCCAAGGCCAAGACACTGCATGCCAAGTTGATGGATTTCATATCGTTGATATTTGACCGGCTGGCTGATGCCTGCAATTCGAAAAGCATCCATTTCTGGAACATCCTGCCACTCACACAGCTCCGTTTGGTGCGCCGAGATGGGGTGCCTAAATGCACGGCAAAGTGAACGTGACAAAAACAGCCTGTGTTCACATTATGAACTTATGAAGCCGGCACTAAAATTATTTACCTTGGCAACGGTGTTGTGGATCGCCTTGACCCCTGCCAAGGCTTTCGATGGGCACCAAGTCAAAGAAGGCCCAATAACTCTGTACATTGCGCCTGTACCATTAATCACCAACTACAATCAGGCGCAACCGGTGCGAGTCAGTGTTTCCAATTCGGCTCCGGAGGCCATGACTGTAAAACTGACGCTTTTAGGTCTGGTAGATGAATGTCGAGCCGTTGGCCCCACCATGAGCACGCTTACGGTTCCGTCGCAGCAATCGAGGGAAGCCGGCTTTGCCTTTGCTGTGGGGGAAGGTGCATATTCTGCATTGTATCCGGTAAGGATTAAGGCCGAAGCTACCTTGGGGCCGCAAAAATGGGTCACTGAGGCAGTCCGCATATTCACGAATGACTTCAGCCGCCTGCCGCGGGTTGTTCCGCCGCCATCACCCGTGGTTGTGCCGGCGGCGGGCGCTGTGCCGTTAGTCCGACACAAGCCGCATTCTGTTGTATGGCAGCAATTTGGTCAGTCTCCGGAAACTTTGCCGGCCGGCTGGTTGGGCACTCATGAATTGTCCGGCACCAGTGTGAATTTGGGGCCGGTGCAACGGGGCGAATCGCGGCAGGCTTGGCAGGTGCACCCGCCTTGGCGCAAGGGCGCAGGCACGGTGTGGATGGATTGGAAGGTGCGTTTGCCGCGGGCCGCCACACGACTCGTGTTTTTCAATGCAATTCGGGATCACACCGCCGCTGAGCCGCCCAGTGACGGCGTCACTTTTCGCGTTTGGGTCAATGATGAAGAGGTGTTCAGCCGGCACACAGACAGCAAAACATGGGTGATGGGGGAGGTGGATTTAAGCCGATTTGGCGGACGTGAAATATTACTGCGTCTGGAGACGCATCCGGGGCCTCAACGCAACACCACCTGTGATTCTGCATTTTGGGGGGACCCCGTCATAACCAGCGGGCCGGCACCACGCCGTTTGAGCGCCGCGAATAAAGCGCTACTGCATTCACAGGCACGTGAGGCACTGGTGACCGGCCAGGCAGGACGGGAAGGCCGTGTATTTGAATTGGGTGAAGGCTTGCGAGCAGCGGTTTTGCTTGGGCCGAATGGATTGGCTGACGGAGCAGTGGCGTTTGGTGGACGCGATGCGTCCATGGTATGGGACGGCATGGCCATTCAGGTTTTGGATTTGCCGGTGGGCGGGTGGCCGGCGGGAGTTATGGTTGAACAGGTGAGGTCGGAGGTAACGCGTGGCCGATGGCGCGTAGTGCATCGGCTTCAAACTGTTGAAGGGCCGGGCGAATTGGTGGCGGAAATATGGGCGGAAGGTCCGGGACTGCGAATGAAAATTCATTGCGATCGGCGCATTACTGATTTGACCACAGGTGCGGCTGATCAAAAAGCGCGTCGTGTGTACTATGGCCACGGCTATTGTATTGAGGAGCCGGAGGCTTTTCGTGCAGGCGGTGGGGGACACAATCTTGCTACAAGCCATGTGGGGTTTGATTTTGAGAATGGCTTATCCTTGTTGGTGGCTTCGGACACGCCGGTTGATTTCCTCGAAGTGAATCCTGCCACCCGCACGTATGCGCTGCACACTCATCCAGACGCAACGTTTACTTTTGTGCCGGGGCAACGCGGAGCGATGGATTGTGCCATTCGTTATCGGCCCTTATATGACAAGAGACCGGCGTCGGCAGTGGCGCTTAAAGCCGGGCGGTTTGTATTTGATTTGTGGGGGGGACGCTACGCCGATAATACGGCGCGGCTGCAACGTTGCTTTGATTACGGCATGACCAACTCCATGGTCATCATCCATGTGTGGCAACGGTGGGGTTACGATTACCGGTTGCCGGATATTTTTCCGCCATTGCCGAGTTTGGGAACATTGGAAGAACTGCGTGCACAAAGCCAATTATGCCGGCGTTTGGGAGTGCAATGGGGCCTTCATGACAACTACATTGACATTTACCCCGATTGTACCGACTTCAGCTATGAAAACGTAACCTTTACTTCAGACGGACAACCGCGAAAGGCGTGGTTGAACGAAGGGCGTAATGCGCAGAGCTATCAATTCCGTCCTGACCGCGTCATGCCGTTTTTACGACGGAATCTTCAATTGATTGCGCCTGCGCTGGAGCCGAACACTTATTTTGTGGATGTGTGGACCTCCATTAATGCCTTCGATTATCACGACCGTCATGGCCGGTTTCATTCAAAAACTGAAACGCTTCGTCACTGGGGCGAGGCCTTTAATTACATTCGCAAGGCCTGCGCTGGCGGCCCTACGACGAGCGAAGCGGGAAGTGATCAACTTATCGGTTATCTCGATGGCGCCGATTGTCAGTTTCTGCATCTCAGTCCCACCGGCGGCCCGTTCAATAATCGGGTGGTTTGCCGTGATTGGGCACGCGTTCCGTGGTTTAATGCCGTGAATCACACCCGCTTTAGTCTTCATGGTGTCGGGTATCCTGGACGTTACGAAGGGGGGCGGGGACGCAGTTTGCACGGCATCACCAGTGACGATTACATCAGCGCGGAAATTCTCACGGGCAATGCGCTGATGATTGATTTGCGGAATACCGGACGTGAAGCCATACGGAAATACTGGCTTGCCCAACCCTATGTAGAGAGCGTGGCCATGGACGAAATCAGCCGGGTGGATTTTTCCGAAGGCAACCCTCACCGGCTGGTCATCCATTGGCAGTCGGGGGCGCGTGCGTATGTGAACCGTGGCACCAATGATTGGACGGTTGCTGGCCGCACCTTGCCGCAATTCGGATACCTGGCGGTAAATGGGGCGGTGGAATCTGCTATTGAACGGGTGGATGGTCAAATCGTGGAGCGCTCGCGTCGAGAGGGGGAGCTATATGTCAATGGACGGGGCTTTTTGCCGGATGCGCCACTTCTGATTCAACCGGTTTTTGCCGGCTTTTCACCTGTCGGAGAGCGTCAGTTTCGGTTGCAGGTGAAATGGAAGGCCATGCGGCCGGCCTCGCGTCCGTTGCATGTGTTTTACCACTTCTCGCGCCCTGTGCCCGGGCGTTATCGGGCGGCAGAGTTTTATGGTGGAGGCGCTCCGAGCACGGCTACCACGCAATGGCAGGGCGAGGTGACAACGGATTTTATTGTCACCATTCCCGAGGACATGCAACCCGGTGAATATGCAGCTCTTGTTGGCCTGTATAATCCCAGTGGCGAAGGCGGTCGGCGTTATTCACTTTTGGGTGATGATGCATCGGACAACCGGTATCGGGTGGGCCGGTTGGTAGTGAGTGGTGCGGGTGGAAAAATCACAGGATTGCGTTTTGACCCGCCTGCCCAAGAGTACCAACCTGACCCGCGTTTGCTGCCCAATCAACGGCCTGTGAATTTTGGTGAGGTAATTACGAGCGGCGCACTGAAATTGGTCAAACATCAAGGCAGAAGACTTGTTCTGCCTCTGCCGGACGGTGAGGAATTTGAGGTTGAGTTGGATACTGGAAGGTTTTGGGGGCCTGTCAGCCCATCGGCGCGTTTGGTCTCAGTCAACCGACAAGGCGAACGGGGTGAGACGGTGCCAGCCACTTTGGAGGGCGGACGTTTGCGCTTCCAAGTGCAGAGCGGGATTTTCGGTTATGAGTTGATTAATCCGTGAAAGTCAAACAAACAGGAAAGCGCCATACCGGCTTTTCATGAATGCCATTGAGGTTATTGTTGTCATCATCCTGCTGTTGATGGCGGTACCGGATTGGTGCCGCCGCTGGCGACGACCGGCCTTGGCCTATGGGTTTTACGTGTTATTTGGCGTGGTATTGGCACCGATGGTGGATGAGCGCCTGAAGATCATGATGGAGCAGGCGGGGCAGATCGGATTTATTTTTTTGTTGTTTATTGTCGGCTTGGAAATTCAGTTGCCGCCATGGCAACAGCTTGCCAAGGCGGTCCGCTTTGCCATTACTTGGTCATTGTTTCAGTATCCCATTGTGCTGGCACTTGCGCTGCTGGCCGGATTGCCCTTGGGGCCTGCACTCATGGCGTGTGCAGCCCTGACGGGTTGCTCCGTGGGCATGGCCTATCCTGCATGGAAAAGTTTTCCGGCAACAGATGAGTCTTTGAAGGGGGAGGTGTTGCATGCATTGGTGGCTTTGGAAGTGCTCACCATCGTGGCACTGGCGGTGGCCACCAAGTCCTTGGGCCAGCAAACAGGTTGGTTGATTCTTCTCCGACTATCAGGCATGGCCATCGTCATTTTTGCCGTCAGCCGGTTTGGTGTCCATTTGGTGCCGCTGTTCAAACTTATCATTGAAAAGACAACCCATTGGCGAATGCATTGGCTTGTTCTGCTTATTTTTGGCGTTTGTGCATTGGGTGAGCGTTTGGGATTGGATAGCGCCAAGACAGCATTTTTTCTCGGTCTGGCATTGAGCCGCGCACGGCACCACAACATGCCCTTGGCAGACCTCATTGCCCCCATCAGCCAGCGCTTCCTTATCCCAGTTTTTTTCGTATCGCTTGGATTAGCCGTGCGCTTTGAGATGTTTTGGCAATGGCAGGCGTTGTTAGCCTTGGGCGGCGTTGGATTGCTGCTGGGCCTGCGTCAATGGATGCATGAACATTGGTGGCGGACTGGTCTGGGGGCTTCTGCCTATTTATTGTTTTGTCCCAATTTGACCATGGTGGCCTTGGGAGTCAAAGGACTTCAACAGCATCCCGAGGTCTCCATGTATGCACCTTGGTTGTTGTTGATGGGATTGTTCATGACCCTTGGGGCGGTGTTTGTTTTACCCAAACAAACGGCTTCGTCTGATACCTCTGAGGGGTCAAATTAGAAGGGTTTGGCGTTTGCCCCTGTTTTTTTATCAAGGCCAGGTGATTTCAATGCGGAAGAAGCCGGACGGGGCATTGGTCCAAGGTATGGCAAGCAACCATTCGCGTTGGAATGGCTCCGAAGCAATGTTTGTGTAGATTTGCCAAGCCCCGTTGATCAAAGAGGGACTTGTTAGGATTCGACATGAGCGGCCTGGAGCCAGTTGCCCCCCCAAATTCAATAGTTGGCCTGCCTGCCTCAAATGGAGGCGCAAGAAGCTTTGCGCATCACGGGGGTCGGTGCCGCATAGGTATTCTTCTAAATTGCTGTAACCATCTCCGTCGGAGTCTTCGTTTGCATCCTGAGCATTGCTGTTGACAAGTCCATTGGACACTTCCCAATCGTCGGGCAAGCCATCGCTGTCCAAATCGTTTCCATCTGGGCCGCCTGGAGAGCCTCCGGGCAAAGTACTGGCCCGCCATCGGAGCGGGTCTTCAGGGGCTTGGTAGCGTAACGGATAGCGCTGCACGAGGGAATAACCACGGTTATCCGCCGCAGTCGGCCACGGAACAGCATCGTCATAAGTAAGAGAAAAAACATGAATGCCGCGGGGGTCTGCTAGGGTGATACGTTCGCCACCATTATCGAGTCGGCCCGTGTACACTCCGCAAATTGGCACACCCGGATATTTTAGACCAAATGCATTTGCGTCTGATACAAGTACGGCATAGCCATTAGGCGAAATCCGGCTGCCGTTTGTAAAAGTGAATTGAATGCCGTCAACAAACTGAAAGCCTGATAAATTTAAGGTCTGTGTTGAACGATTCCACAGTTCAATGAACTCAAAATACTCGCCTGCCAATCCAAAGGCCGCCGGCGGGTTGTACATCACCTCGGTGAGGGTGAGGGCTTGCAGGTTTTGTGTGGGATAAAACATTGTTTCCGTGAGAGCGCTCCATTGGCCATTCGCATATACACGTGCCGAGACACGGACGGGGTCGGTGATGAGGATTGGGGACTGGTAAAGAAACGCACTGCCGGAAATGTTTCCGGTGCCATAAGAGCGTGGGTCTTCTCCGTTCAGAGTAAAATAAATCTCCCCTGCAATGTTGGTGTGGGCAAGGGTGAGTTGAAAATCGGGTGCCACTTCGCCTCCAAACCGGCTGAAGGCCGGAGCGGCCACCGTGGGATAAAGACCTGCAGCACGAAAGCGGGCCACGTTGATATCGGACAAGGTGGTGAAGTAATTGGTGCAAAGCTTGTTCACTTCCGGCCACCACCATTCGTCTCGCGTGAAGGTCTGGCCGTGGCCGGGATTGGAGCCGATGGTAAATTCACGAGCATCGCCCCACCGGGCGCTTTCACCTACGATGGCATGTTCAATCTCTGCCACGCGTTTCAACAGACGCGCCACGTTGTTGGAGGGGGTTAACGCACCGTTGTTGAACAAGTGCTTGTGGACGCGGTCCCCAAAAATGCGGCGAAACTCCGGCCACGCTCGCAAGGCACCGTAAATCCGCGCAGGTGTGTCGGCATTGTTGACATCCACGCGATTGCGGCGCACGAGTTGGTCGAGCACTATTTCCTGGTCCCACGGGAGGAAAATCCAACGTGTAGCGGGCAAGCCCGTGCGTGGATTGGCGCGGCGATGCACGGCATACCAATTGTGATGAGGCCAGTCTTCGGCTTCGGCCACGATGTGAAGAATCATGTAATCAATTAAGTTGATGACATCCACCCGCTGTGTGACCGCTTGGAATGCAGCTTCATTGGTGATGCCCGCATTCACGATAGCCATCAATTCGTTCCAGTCATCCTTGCTGCCGTCTTTCAACGTGGCAAAGTCATAAATGGCATCGCCGGACAAGACATCCCAATCCTGTTCACTGCCACCAAGGTGTTGGGCGCAGTAGGAGGCATCCATGCGCTCGCATGGGTTGTACACTCCCCAATAAAGGCCATTGAGGTAGAGGTGGACGAAGCGATTGCGTGCCGCCAGATGGCCCATCTCGCGCATGGTATCTTTTACCCAGGTGTCTCGTATGAGCAGGGAATCCTCCGGACGATAGCGGGTACCCTTGCCGCCCGTGATGAGGGTTTGGTCCGAGTAACGAGTGGCCCATGTATCGGTGAATCCGGCCCGGAGGATGATATTGTCGAACTCTTGCACGCCTCCTTCAAACCAGTCGTAACGCAGCTTGGAAGGGCCGTATTCCGAATTGAACAATAATCGGATGGAATGCTTGGCCAGCCGGTTGTTATCACGGCTGGCGTTGCCTTGAATGCGTATGGCGCAGTTGACTTGAAAGCCCTTGCTGCCATCCGGATGGATGAGTTCAACCGAGGCGGCCCGCTCCCAATTTTGACCAGCAGCAGGATCGTGTACGCTGGTGGAGTGATTATAGATCCCACGGGATGGTCCCCACAGGCTGTCATGGTCGGTGACGATGGATATTGTTGGAATGGCGAGCAAATCCTGACGAATGGTATTGCTATAACGGGGGTGGTTGACGACGTTGGGGTCCATCTCATAATCCGCCGGATAGGAGGCTTGCCACGTTGTTGGATAGCCGGGCAGGGACGCCGGTTGCTGCAGGACGCTTTCGAGAAAGATATAGGTATGAGTGTCTGGTTCGGTGGGAATCAAATCTTCCGCCCACGCCATGGCACGGAGGAAGGTTGTGTTGGTGATGAGCACTGGTGACTGATACAGCAAACCGTTGGTCAAGGAAGGCCGGCTTCCATCCAAGGTGTAAAAAATCAAGGCGTCAGGTGTGGCGCTGGTGATGGCCACGCTGAAAGGAGCGCTGAAAAAGCCACGATCTACACTAAACTTTGTGTCACTCACAAAACCTTGATAGCCGATCGCGTTGGTGGTGCCCGGCGTTGGCTGGGCAAAATAAAAAGTTCCGATGCCCTGCTCGGTGAATCCTTCAAGGGTGGCACTGATGAGGAAATGTTGTGAATTGGTGGAGTAACTCAAGGCTTGGATGGACAAACAATTGAGTCCCGTTTGGAGTGATGTGTTTGTAGTGGCAAAGAGAAACTCTTCTTCATTTGCGACTTCCGATAAAGGACGGTCCACAGTGGCGCGTGAGTCCCAGACGGGCGAGTCGGGCCCGTTGCGGGAAATCAGCAGTTGGCCATTGAGCCAAGCTACAAAGCCATCCTTGTAACGCACTCGCAGGCGGAGGTGCTGTGGCAATGTCGGAGTATTGACCGTGAATGAGTGGCGCAACGCCAGGCCGGCGGCCCTGCCGCGCATGAGTGTGCGAATGTCATTTTGAATAAACTGGTTCAATCCTGGCTGTTTGATTTCCAGCGCATTTAAAAAGACACCGTAATCTGCTCCTCCCCCACTACCGACACTTCCGGGATCGCGGCGGCCGGAGATTTTCAACCGCCCCGCATCATCAATCGTCGTATTAAACTGAAGCCGATAATCGTTGTCGGAGCTTGGCAATACAGAGCCATCAAAAGCGTAGAGGTTGACGACGGTTGTACCGTTGGCCAGCCAGGTTGAACGCCTGCTGCCGGGACTTGAGTTGTCGTACGACCAAAGGGTGACGGTGCAGGGCTGGGCGGGCGGCAGGCCGCTGATGGAAAGGTCCAACCCACCTTGATTGGTGCGCGAGCCGCTGAATACAAAATCCCGCAAAAGCGCCGAAAGGGTAAAAGCACCGCTGTTGACCGGCTGACTGCGAAGCCGGTCATCGTAATTGTCAGGTGGTGTATTGGAGAGTGTGACCTGTATGTTTCCAAACTGGCGGACGGTGGGAACGTTATGGGCAGCAGTGACACTGCCGTTGGTGTTCATGACAAAGGATTCAAAGCCCGGTTGGGTGACGGGTGAAGTGCCGCGTTCATCAAAGTCCAGGCGTAAGAGGATGTTGTCGCCGGTGGAGAAGCCAATGCTTCCAACAGCCGCGGGCCATGCGGAATCATTGAAGGATGGTTCCAACCAGCCGACCAGCTCCGTTTCATTGGTCATCAATTTCCACCGATACTGTGTCGTGGGTGTAAGCCATGATTGGGTGAGGTTGATTGTCTTTTGGCCGTAAGAAACATTCGCGCGCTGGGGTGGGTAGTTCGAGTACACGGAGACCACTGCACCCTGTTCGTCCAATAGGGCGAGATACCCTCCCGCATTTTGCAGACGGAAATTGGCATGTAATTCCCCCCCCGGCACAGCACGGTTTTTGCCTGACGCAAACACCATGAGATAACCAAGCGGTGGAATGTTGGTGGAGGAGAATATCCATTTGGTTGGATTCAGAGGGTCATCGGTCAGCCGCCATTCCGCAACTGACACTGGCAAAGCAGAATCGTTGTAAAGTTCGATCCAATCGGGGCTGTCGCCGTCTTCATCGCGAAGCCCGCCATCATTTTCAGCCATAAATTCGTTGAGGATAACCGCCGCTGGAGAGGTGATTGCTGCAAGGCTGAACAGGGCGAGGAAGAAGAGAAGCTTTCGGTTGAGATTGCAAATAATTGCGAGCACTGTCGTTCTCATGAACATCAATTCAAGGGTGTGTCGGTAATATAAACACAAGGTCCGCTGAGTGACAATAAGAAGACATGTCAGAGTGGTTTTTATTGAGAACTGAAATGCCGTGAACAAAGGGTGTAAAGGGACTGGGCTCCAAGGTTTCTGAAATTGATTTGATTTTTTACCGTGTTCATGGCCGATTAGTTGAAGGGGAAGGTTGAAGCATTTCCCTGAAAAGCCATGAGCAGCATAAAAGGCATATTTTTTGATTTTGACGGCGTAATTTTGGAAACCGAGCAGCCCGGATACCGGAGCTGGCAGAAAATATATGCTGAGCACGGGCAGGATTTAAGCATGGAGCAGTTTGCCCTTGTCATCGGCACGCACTTTATTGAATTCAATCCGCGCACAGAATTGGAGCGGCGGTTGGGACGGTCTTTGGACTGGGAGGCCATTGAGCGGCGTCGGGAGCAATACCAGCGTGATTTGGTGGCTCGCCAGCCAGTTTTGCCGGGTGTTTTAGAATTGATTCAAGAGGGGCGCAGGGCAGGGGTGAAGGTGGCCATTGTTTCAAGTTCGCCTCGTTATTGGATAGACCACTGGTTGGCACATCATCAAATGGAGGGACTATTTGATTTGGTGATGAATGTGGATGAAGTTCCCATTCCAAAACCTGCTCCGGATTTATACTTGGCGGCTTTGGCGCGGCTGGGATTAAAAGCCACAGATGTTGTTGCAGTAGAGGATTCACCCAATGGAAGCAAAGCGGCGGCGCGGGCCGGCTTGTTTTGTGTTATTGTGCCCAGTGAAATCACCAGCTTGCTCAAATTTGAGGTGGACTTTCCTCGGTTGGATACCTTGGCAGGGGTCACTTTACAGCAGCTTGACCGGATGAAGACGGCTTACCAGAGCCAAAAGATGTGTTCTGTGGTTGCGCCTTGAAATCAGCCACCTTGAGGGCCAATACCCATAAACTGTGCGCCCCACCGCAACCACCATGGCATGGTGAGAAGCGCTGCAAGTGAAGTGCCTAATACAATGCGCAACGCCAAGCCCGGATCACCTCCATAGTGCCGGGACATAATAATGGGAAAAACGGCTGCTGGCATGGCTGCTTGCAAAAGAATAACTTGCTTGAGTTCTGAGGGGGCGGGAAGCGCCCATCCCAGGATGAGGAAAGCGGCTGGCAAGATACCCAATCGGATAAGGCATGCCCAAAGAATAGGGGGCTGAAGCCGTCCAAAGCGAAATTCGTGCGCGTAATCCGCCATGGTGGCACCCACCAATACCAAGCCCAGAGGTATGGCGCATTGACCAAGTAAATGGGCGGTTTGCAAAACAAACGTAGGCAAGTGAGAGGCGATGCCGCCGGCGTTCAAAAGCAAGCCCAGCACAATGGCTGCCAGAGGGACGTTCAAGATTTGCCGCCAGCCGCTTTTGATTCCCTGGCCAGAGATGACCAGCAAACCGACACTCCACATTGCGGCCTCCACTCCGATATTGTGTACAAACAAGACGCCGACAGTTTCGCGGTCAAACATCAACTGGGCCAAGGGCAGGGGAATGTAGCCATAATTGTAAATACCCGTGCACAGTGCAAAGGTGCGGCGAGCCGGACCTACGGGCAAACCTGTCAGCCGTGCTGCTGCGAGGGAGAGCAAAATGCCCAAGGCTACCGTGACAAACCCGACGACGGGCGCCAGGATCAAAGTTTTCAATTGCGCTAGAGCGGTATTGCCCAGCACGGAGTCGAAGATCAAGCAGGGAGTGAATACATTGATGGTCACCCGCATGAGACTCGTGTCGGCTTCCCTGGTGAGCCAATTGAGACGGCGCATCAAGGCGCCCATAATCACAGCGCCCACCACGGGCAATACTGCGGCCAAAATGCCGGTCATGGGTCCTGTTGCAATGTTGCTCTCTGGCATCGCGGGGCGAGATTGAAACACAAAAAACCGGGAGCGTCACTCCCGGTTTCTTGATGATTTGTAAACCGCCAGGGTTACGGGGCGGTGACGCGGATGGTCAGGTTGGTGATGTAAGGTGAAGCATTAACTCCACCATAGGAAGTTCCACCGTTGTCCACCACACGCACGCCCAACGTCACTTCCTTGCCAATGGCTGCGGAACTGTTGGTTGGCGCAAATTCAAGCATGCCGTTGGGGTAAATGATAGGCTGGCGCAAGAAGATGGCACGATTGGTATTGTTGACAATTTGGAAGGTCAACGCCTGGTTGGTTTCATTGAAGGCGCCAGGGTCCCCAAACAATACGTTGGTGCGGATCAGGCCCGCGGCTACCGGCACTTGCACTACGCTTTGCGTGATGGTGAGAGTCGGGGCGTCGTTCACCGGTAGAATGCGAATGTCGAAGTAATAGGATGCGACGCCATTGTCAAATGGATTGCTGACTGGGCCAGAATCGTACAGGTCCACCAATACCCGGCTTATGCCGTTGGCGTCAGGGGCGGTGGCAAAGGTCAACACGCCTGCCGGAGTGTTGGTGGGTTGGATGCTGAACAAATCAGGCGTCAGTGCGCTGGTCACAAAGCTGACCGTCTGAGTGCTTTCATGGTATTCAACGGGGCCGGTCTTAATGTTACGCCACAAATTGCTTACAGTCGTGCCACTATCCTCCAACACTGTGACCACCCGGTTGACCAACTGCGCTGACGGCGGATCGTTAACCGGCAGGACAGTGATGACGAAGGAATTGGTCGCACTATCATCGCCACCGTTGGCGCGTCCACCGGTGTCGCGAAGGATAACATTCACATTGGCCACGCCATTGCTGTTGGGGCGCGGGCGATAGAGAAGCGTGTTGTCGGCCTTGCGGATGTAGGGCTGTGTGTAAAAGAGGCCCGGGTTGTCATTTTGCACAATGATGGTGTAGCCCTGAGTGGTTTCGTTGGTGCCAAGGAAGATGGAAGAAGCTACAATGAAATTGCTAACCACTTGCATGGGGGCATCCTCATAGACGGTTTGCAGGGAGACTTCCGTCCAATCCAACTCAAACACGGGCGGTTGATTGACGGACAACACCCGAATCAAGAATGTCTTGATGACGCTGGTATCCTTGCCTCCCCCCGCAGTGCCTCCGTCGTCACTGACACGCACGGAAATATAAGCGTACCCATTTACGAACGGCTCCGGCGTGAAAGTGAGCGTGCCGGTCGAATCCAATTGCGGTGGTACGGCAAACAAGCCGGGATTGGTGTTCCGGGTGACTTCAAAATCGTTCAGTATCTGACCATCGGCGACTTCATCGGGCGGGCCAACAGACAGGTCGGTGGCAAAGTTCGGAATGACCACATCTCCGGCGTTTTCCAGAACGACCACTTGATTGGTGCTGAGATTGAAAGTGGGCGGGTCATTGACGCCGACAACTTCAATGGTGAAATAATTTGTACTGCGATTAACGCCACCCCGGGCCACTCCGCCGGTGTCCTCCATAATCACTTCCACATTGGCCAGCCCCACGGCGTTTTTGGCGGGACGGAATACCAGCTTGCCGCCGACAAGAATATACGGCTGCGCGGCAAACAAGGCCGGGTTGTCATTGCTGACCAGGAAGCGGTAGGCTTGGCCGCGTTCATTTGCCGGGCCGACGCTGATGTCATAAGCGAAGTAATTGACACCGCCCACAATCCAATCCTCAGGCACAGTCAACCACGGGTCCACGCTGAAAGAAGGTGGGTCATTGACTGGCAAAACAGTGATGTTCACGCGAGCCGGAGCCGAAGTGATGCTGCCATCGTCCACCACATACTCTAGATAGGTCTGACCGAAGAAATTCAAGTTGCCCTGGAAGTCAACATCTGCACCTCCCAAGGTGGGTTGGAAGGCCGTTCCATTGGCCGGCGGAGTGGTGATGGTGTAAGTGAGGGGCAGGCCGGTTGTCCCCTGCAACTGGAAACTGAGCACTTCATCTTCGTTGACTGTGACGTTGAACGAACGAGCTACCGGTGTTTGATTGATCAGCACTGAGACCGTGCTGGCACTTTCATTGGCCACCACCAAATCAGGGGCCTCGTCACCATTCAAGTCTCCCGCAGCCAGGGCGACTGGGTTATTGTTGCACGGAAAATCGCCAACTAATGTATATCCATTGAGGACTCCGCGGAAAACGCGAATGTCTGAGCCGCCAGACAACCCCACCGCCAGGTCGTGGATTTTGTCTTTATTCAAATCCACAACAACCAAACCTCTTGGGGCCGTTACGTTGTTGGTGAGGGCTGGAGTGAAGTTGCCAAATTGATTGTTTCTCAACCCCACAATCATGTCCGATGGGAATTTTACTGCCAAAACATCGGGGTAACCGTCCCAGTTGAAGTCATCCACCGCCAACTCAGACAAACCAGTGCCTCCGCCGGCAGACACAGTCATTGGGGTGGCGAAGGTGCCGTCCTGATAACCCAAAAATACACTCAAGGTATTATTTCCGAAATTCCCCACCACAATATCAAGGCGACCGTCTTTGTTAAAATCGTCCACCACTACTGAAGTTGGAGTTGGGCCTGTGGCCAAGTTGGCATTGAGTACAAAGATCTCATCAGCACGTCCCAAATAAATGGAGATGCTGTTGTTTCCAGAATTCACCACCACCAGATCGTTGGTGCCATCCGAGTTAAAGTCGGCCACTTCGATGGCAGAGGGCTGGTAACCCAAGGGAGCTAAATAGGCCTGAAACGGGGCAAAACCGATGCCGGTATTGATGAGGTAGGAGAAGGCATCGCTTGAAGGGTTGGCTACAAAAATATCTGAGCGTTTATCGGCGTTGCCATCTCCCACAAAGACCCTGCGTGTGTCTTGCAAAGTTTTCAGATAGGTTGGCGGCCCGAAAGTGCCATCCCCTAATCCATAGCGCACTTGGATGTTGGTGGCACCCGGCAAACTGAATCCTACGACAAGGTCGAGGTTCTTATCCCCGTTTAAATCCGCCAATTTCACTGAAGTTGGATTGGCCACATTGATGGGAGGGCCGTCCAGAGCAGGATAGTCCACCGGCGGAGCAAACGCCACCTGTGCGCGAGCGGTTGGAAGGAAAGCCAGCACGACGACGACCAGTGCTGCTGTGATAAGTCCAAACTTCCCAAGGACCCGGCACAACGAGGTGGCTGACGCGAGAGGATGGGCTGTCGCTGGGTTTTGCATAAGCTATGTCTTTCTCTCGTATTCCCTGAAACGTACCCTTGCCCGTCTTGAAACCAAGCGGGCGTTTACCGGCGCTAACACGTTAAAATTGTTTGATTGCAAAGGCTTATAACACAACGGCCAAGCCGTAGCAAGCCTCGATTCCACAAAAAATTGCAAAAATGGGAAAGCATTTCTCAGGCCAAGTTGAAGTCATTTCCATAACTCTTCTCACGAGATTTCCAGCGAAACCCGATGTTTACACGAGGAACAAGCTTCGTTATTCATGGAGCCGAAATGAAAACATCATGCGAAAGAGGCGGTTTCGCCTTCGTTGTAGTTCTTTTCGTTCTTGGATTCATCGGGGGAGGGGTTGGATTGCAGGGGCAAAACCTTGTCCCTAATGGCGGGTTTGAAGAGGGTGCCGATGGTCCGAAAGACTGGACTTTGCGCGGTGAGGCCAAAGGCGAATGGACCCAAGCTGCGGCACATTCCGGCCAGCGTGGGCTTGCCATTCACGGTGAAGGAAAAGGCTCAGGATATTGGCGAAGCGCCCCATTGTCTTGCTCACCAAATTCCATCTATCGCATCACCTTTTGGGCTCGAAGAGAAACCAATGCCACGGGTGGCTTCGTCATCAGCGGTCCTTCAACCGTCAACCGTGACATTATCCCGGGCCTGACATGGCAACAGTACCAGACGCTTTTCAAACTGCCGCAACATGCCACAAATGACTTTATTCGGCTGGGACATTGGGAAGGGCGGGGCACGGGGTTTTTTGATGATGTGCGTGTGGTTTCTGTTTATCCCCTTCATACGGTTTTTCAACAAGGTTTGGTGTTGGGAAAGGGGGAGAGTGTTGAAGGAAATATTTATCATTGCAACGTGGCTTTTGGAGGCGATAACGGCAATTACAGCCCGGTTCTCCACCTGCATCGTTGCAATTTCAACACGGACCGGTGGACGTTCGGTCCCGGGGCATTCGTGGTGTACCGGCATCAGATTCCGGGAGGATTTCGCTCCGCGCATCTGGCGTTGAATGTCAACTACCATACGGGGGGAAGTCTTTTAGTTGAAGCCAGTCCGAACGGAGAATCATGGCTGCCGGTGGGTGTCTGGGATAGTGAACGGCGGACTGGTGAGTTCGAGGTCCCATCGGCCGCGTTGAGCGGGGATACCCTTTTTGTACGGTTGCGCGGGGATGGTGCCAACTGCAACCTGCAGGTTAACCGGTACGAATTGACCGCTCCGCTGAAAAATCAGACACCCGATTCCCGTGGGATGACTTTGTACCTGGAAACCTTGGAGCCTTCCCCTTCTGAATTAAAGGTGAATTTTGAACAGTTGGAAGTGACCCAAAACACCCCTTCCCTGGTTTTTCAACTTCAGAATCAAGGCAAACAGCGTCTAAATCTCAAGGCGGTTGTCAAGATTGGAGCCACTACGCAGGAGAGCTTAACGGTTCCCAGCCTGGGACCCAATGGGACCCAAAAGGTAAAGTTGCCTTTGCTGACTGGTGCATCTGAAGGGCCCGGCTTGCACACCATCACTGTGGAGTTGGTGGATAGCCGCCAGCGCCGATGGTTTGCCGGTACGGTGGATTTCAACCTCGGACTGTTGGCTGATCCACGTGCGGGGTATTGGTTGGCTGAAAGTAAAAACATGGGGCTTTGGTGGTGTGAAAGTGGGTGGAAAATTGGCCGGGAACGCCCCATGCCCACCCGTCCAGCCGGTGGCAATGTCATTCCGGTCAACCTTTCGGCAGCACGTGGCGAATACGAGGCTGCCCAAGTCATTTTGCGCCCCGCAACTCCCGCAGAATTGCGCGCCGTACGCGTGGAAAAGCTGGTGAACCGCAGGGGACAACCCTTGCGCGCCTCTTATGAATGGATGGAGGTGGCGTATGTGCGTGTCTCGAAGCCCACCGATGCCACATGTGAACCAGGCCGGTATCCCGACCCTCTGCCCCCGTTGGTGCTGCCCTTGCAATTAACGCCCGGCGAAAACCAGCCCCTTTGGTTAAGCTGCTATGTGGCGTCGGACGCCTTGCCAGGGGATTACCAAGGGGATGTCGTTGTAGAGACATCCATCGGCACATGGAAGGTGCCATTGCGAGTCACCGTTTATGATTTTGAGCTGCCTGCTGAAAGTCATTTGCGGAGTGCATTCGGTTTGGGCACAGGCACCATCAATCGTTATCACCATCTCACGAATGCTGAGCAAAGAATGTTGGTGTACCAAATGTACCTGACCAACTTTGCCCGCCACCGCATTTCGCCATATTCCTTTTTCGATTACACACCGATTCAAGTCCGATTTACAGGCACAGGCGTAGAAAAACGGGCGGAGTTGGATTTTTCAAGTTTCGAGAAAGCTGCAAGTCAGTGGTTGGATGGGCATCACTTCAACAGCTTTCGGCTGCCGTTGCGCGGAATGGGTGGGGGTACTTTTCACAGCCGGTCTTTGGGGCAACTGGAAGGCTTCAAGGAGGGGACCCCGGAGCATGCACGGCTGTTTAATGACTACCTTGGGCAGGTGGAGCGATTCCTTCGTGAGCGGGGTTGGTTGAGCAGGGCGTACACCTATTGGTTTGATGAGCCTGACCCTAAGGATTACGAGTTTGTGGTCGAGGGCATGAAGCGGATCAAGACCGCAGCCCCAGGGCTCCGACGCATGTTGACCGAACAGCCCGAGCCGGAGCTGCTGGGGCATGTGGATATTTGGTGCGGTTTAACGCCTGAGTGGAGTCCGGAAAAAGTGGCTGCCCGCCGGGCGTCCGGTGAAGAGGTATGGTGGTATATTTGCTGTGTCCCTCATGCGCCGTATATCACCGAGTTCATTGACCATCCCGGTGTTGAATTGCGCCTTTGGCCGTGGCAAAGCTGGCAGTACGGCGTACAAGGTATCCTGGTTTGGGAAACGGTTTATTGGACAAGTTCTTCAGCTTTTCCGCCGCCCAAGCAACAAAACCCGTGGGAGGACCCCATGAGTTATGTTTCCGGCTACGATTACAAGCCGGGACAAATCGGCTATTGGGGCAACGGAGACGGTCGTTTCCTTTATCCGCCACGTTTGGCCATGACCCAACAAACTCCTTGTTTGGAGCCCCCTGTGACCTCATTTCGATGGGAAAATTTAAGGGATGGGATGGAGGATTATGAATACTTTTGGTTGTTACAACAACGGTTGAAGCGCGCAAAGCAACGCGGCCTCCCGGCGGCTCTTTTGCGAGAAGCCGAAAACCTTCTGAAGGTGCCGGAAACCATTTCACGAAACACCCGCGAATTCACCACCGACCCCAGGCTGGTATTGGAGCATCGGGAAAAGCTGGCGCGCATGATTGAGCGGTTTGGTGATTGAACACCATAGGGCCATGAACCCTGATATGCCATTCACAGAAAACGCTCCGCCCGCAGTCGAACAAACGCCTGAATTGACTCCGCTTGCCCGGGATTTCTTGGCGCATTTACGGGATGCTCGCGGTGCGTCGGTGTACACACAGCGCAATTACGCACAAGCCTTGGCTGAGTTTGAGAAATGGTTCACCACGCAGCGGGGGCAGGCCCCGGATTGGGCGCAATTGACAGGGGATGATTTCCGGATTTACCTGCGGTTTTTGGGAAGGCAGAACTTGAGCCGGTCGGCCATTAACGTCCGTTTTTCAGGATTACGCACATTTTACCGTTTTTTGGTGCGTCGGGGCGCTGTGAAACAGTCACCGGTCACCCGTTTAGCCCTGCCCAAGGCCCCAAAGCGGTTGCCGCATTTTGTGCCGCTGAAACAGTTGCAGGATTTGTTGGAAGCCCCGCTCAAGGAATTGCACGAGAAAACAAAAGGTGCCCACAATCCTGAGGACGCTGTGGCGTATTTGCGGGATGTGGCCATATTGGAAACATTGTATTCTTGCGGTTTGCGCATCAGCGAGCTGTGCGGTCTGACGGCTCAGGATTTGGACTGGGGCGAGCAAATGGTGCGTGTGCGCGGCAAAGGGAGCAAGGAAAGGTTGGTGCCCATAGGCCAGCCAGCTTTGGATGCCATTGAGCGTTATTGGCATGCTTTGGGGCGCCGACCGGAGGGCAACAGTCCGGTGTTTTGCTCGAAACGGCGCCCCATGTACCCGCGCATGGTTCAATTGCGTTTGAAGCGCTACTTGGCGGCGGTGGGGTTGGATTCCGGCCTGACTCCCCATGCTTTGCGACACAGTTACGCCACCCATTTATTGGATGCGGGGGCTGATTTGCGCGGAGTGCAAGAGCTGTTAGGGCACGCCCACCTTGCCAGTACCCAAGTGTACACCCACCTGACAACCGAGCGGCTCAAACGCGTTTACGAAAAGGCCCACCCGCGAGCCAAACAAAGGCGGAGTCGCTAGGAAGGATGGAAACGCGAGCCAGACAGCGTAATTAAGCGCTGCGGGCACTTTCTTGATTGGCAGTAGCGGTGATCAAACGGTTTGCCAAGGCGGCCAGAGTGGTTTGGCCGGCGTTTTTTTCCGCTTCCAATACTTGCTGGAATTCGCTGCGCAAAACGGTGCGTGCGGGGTCGTCGGCAGTTTCCAAGTCTTGTCCGGGCGCAAGACGCATTGCCTGCAGAACATCGGCGACAGTCACTTTTTCTAAAGGGCAGGCAGGAAAGTAACCGATATCCTTGCCGGCGACTTCCACCGCCAAGTGGGATTGCACCATGATATTCAAGATTTGAGTCACAAGGCGAGTGGGGATTCCAAGAACTCTCGACAGATACGTGGCTGTGGGAGGGGGCTCTCCCCGGACAAAGGCGATGGCCAGCCGTGTCATGATGCGCAGTGCGGCGAATTCCCGGCTTTTTTGGTGGACATTCTCGGTGACCCGCTCCTGCAGATAAACAGAGCGATTTTGATAAGCATAAGCCACTTGGGCACCAAAGAGAAGGAACAGCCAAGCAAGGTAAATGCTGGCCAACAGCAATGGAATCAGGCCCAAGCTACCATAGATTTTGCTATAAGTCACCACTCGCGAAGTGTAGAGAGCGCTCATCAAACTGTTGAGCTGCCATAAGAAACCGGCCACGGCGCCCCCCATCAGAGCGGCCTTGAATTGAACCCGGGTGTGGGGCATGAACATGTAAAAAGCAGTGAAACCGGTGGTCAGCAAAAAGAAGGGCAGCCCCGAGAAAAGCAACACCCCCAAGGCCGGATAATGATTAAAGATGTTCAAAGTTTTTGTGAAATGGGGTGTGCTGGAAAATCCCATGGCAACCAAGATGAGCAACGGACCCAGACTGATGACTGCCCAATACTGAATAATACTGGTCAAAAGGGGGCGGCCCTTGCTGACCCCCCAAATGTCATTAAAGGTCAGCTCGATACTTCGCAACATTTGTATGGCTACAAATATCAGAGCGATGGTGCTGGTGACACCGAGGGCGCCGCTGCTGACGTTGTTGACATAATCGGCAATCTTGGCTGCCACCATCTCGCGGCCCCCACCCATTTCCACATCTTCGTCCTTGACCTCCAGGTCCAGTGAAGGCGCGACATAGGCCACAGTGCGATCAATCAAATCGCGAACGGTTCTTTCCGCATCCTTTTGCAGAAAAGCTATGGCGATGCTGGCCGCCACCGCCAACACAGGAATAATGGCCAACAAGGTGGTGTAGGCCAAGGCGGCGGCGCGTACCGGGCAGCGATTGCGTACGAAGCTTTTGAAGACAAGAATCCAAAAATGGACAAAGTCTTTCCACGAGATTCGTGAAGTGCTTTCGCGCCAATCCAAACCCCGGTCTTCCCAAAGACCCAAGGCTTCTTCCTTCAACTTCGTCAGCCGGGAGGTTTTGCCGTTAGCGTCGGCCATACAAATTCATCTTAAAAAGAAAACCTTGGGAATGAACAGCATAAAACAAGGCCGCCGAAACACTGTAGGCGTTACTCAGATACATCTTCCACCAAGGCCACCCCGCGGCGTTTTTCGCGGTCAAGTTTGATTTCCGGCACAAGGATGGCGCTGGCAACAAGGATCAAACCGGCGCAACCGGCTGCCAGCCAACCCAAATTTTGCGGAGTGGCCAATGCGTATGCCGTCAAAGGCGCCAGCACGCCTCGCACGCCGGTTAGAAACGTATGCACGGACATGTAATCGGCAACACGTGTGGGAGGTGCAAGCTTGGTAACCCAGAGACTCCAGGCCACATCGCCTCCGGCATTGGCCACACCAAAAACCACGGCACCCAAGATGAGTGCGGGCATGGAGTGGCCGGTGAAAAAGGCAATAATTCCAAGCGCAAATCCCAAGTTCAAAATGACCCGCAAAGCAAAGAAATTCATCCGATCAAACAACCATCCCCACAAGGGGCTGATGAGAAGGCGGACAGCATTGGGAATTACTCCCACCAACAAGGCGATGGTCATGACCGGCAATTTGAGGCCAAATCGCTCATTGGCGAGATACTCCACCCGCAGGGGCCACATCATCAGATTGGCCCAGCCCATGAGCATCCATGCAGCAAGGGTGTAGCGAAACAAGCGGTCTTCGCGCACATACCGCCATGCACGCCACGGGTGGGTCCCACCTTCATCGGACAATGGTCGCGAAGGGATTTGATGCAAACACCAGGCCGAGACCCCAAACGCCAGTGCAAAAATGGCCAGGAGCCATTGAAAGTGTGAAAGATGGGCGTTGAGCCATCGCCCTGCCAAAAAGCTAAAAACAGTAGCGGCCCCAATGCGCAACATGACCGTGCGGCTGAAAAGTCTGCCGCGTGCAGTCGCAGGATAATTTTCCTGATAAATTTGGGTCATCAACGGGATGGCAGCAGAGGTGGCGGTCAGCCCTGCCACACTTCCCACAATGAAAACGGGCGGCCACGGCATCACAGCCATAAGCGCAAAGACGATGGCTCCTGCGACGGCAATGCCTGCAGCAGCTTGAGCAGAACGCCAACCTTTACGGCTGACGTGCCACACCACCAGGGGCGAGGCCAGCAAGCCAATGCTGCTGCCCGCCGCCACCCATCCCTTTGCCAAAGCGCCGGCTTGGAACCAGCGCACGGCAATCAATAGCAAAAAGGTGGTGGCGGCAGTTTCCAACACGCCTTGCATGGCGGCACGCCAAAGCTCCAAACGGTAAGTTAGGCGCGTATGTCGCCTTTGCACCATTGGCGCGGCAGCTTACGCCGAAGCTTCCGCAGCGCAAGCGTGAAGCCTTTGCAAACGCTGCTCCTTGGTTGATCGATCTGAGGTAGGATAAATGTTACCAAGCCTGAGTGTTCGAAAAGCAGCCCAGTGACAGGCTGTATTTGTTTAAGAGTTAAAGGGGGATGCAAAAGCACAATTATGGTTAAAAGAATCATGGCCGTCTGGTGGGGGTGATTCGCTGCTTGCGCCAGTGGGCTGTTTTGTACTATGGATTTTCCATGCCATCGAGCAACAAGACATCAAACGCAGGCGGGTCCGGCTCTTTTGACCTTGGCGTTTTTTTGGATAGCTGCACGGTTTTAGTGAACAAGGGATTGGATCGGTATTTGCCCAAAGCATCGTGCAAACCGGCCACGCTGCACAAGGCCATGCGCTATTCCCTTTTCGCCGGTGGCAAGCGAATGCGTCCGGCGCTTTGTTTTGCCGCAGCTCAGGCGTGTGGAGGCGACATTGAAGATGCGCTGCCCTTGGCCTGTGCCGTGGAATGCATTCACACTTATTCGCTTATTCATGATGATTTGCCCGCAATGGACAATGATGATTTCCGTCGGGGCAAGCCCACCAACCACAAGGTGTTTGGGGAGGCTATGGCGATATTGGCGGGTGACGCGCTCTTGGCTCAGGCGTTCGAGGTGGCCACTCATGCCAAGGGTTGGCCGCGTTATGACCATCGTGTCATTACTTACGAGCTGGCCAAGGCGGCTGGTTCTCTTAAACTCGTGGCCGGGCAGGCAGCGGATTTGGAGGCGGAAGGCAAGCGTATCACCCCGGCTCAGTTACGCTATATCCACGAGCGAAAGACCAGTGCGCTGCTTTGCTGCTCGGTACGTCTGGGCGGCATGAGCGCCAACTGCACGGCCGCACAACTGGATGCACTCACAGATTTCGGTTATCATGTGGGTCTGGCGTTTCAGGTGATTGATGACATTCTGGATGTCACTCAAAGCAGCGAAAAACTGGGCAAAACGGCGGGCAAGGATGTCACGGCGCAAAAAGCCACATATCCATCAATTGTGGGGTTGGAAAAGTCCCGGCAGATTGCCCGCGGGTTGACGCAGCGCGCATATGCGGCGCTAAAGCCATTCGAAGGCAAGGCGGTGGCTTTGGAGGCACTGGCGGATTTTCTCCTCAATCGCGACCGTTGAGTTGCGCGGGGGTGATCCAGGCTCCCGAGCATACGACGCTTGTGCTGGGAAAGTTCCCAAGTTGACCTTTGGCCGGGTTTGCGTACCTGGCATTTCGCGTGTAGGCTTTATCACACGAATGCGCGGACATTTATTGTTTTGGTGGTGTTGGACGGCCCTGTGGCTGTTGATCGGGCCTCCGCTTTTGGCTTTTCATCCTCCTGAAAAAGAGCCCCCAGCCAATCTGGACCGCCGCCGCGAATTAGCACGTGGGCTGGCGCGGCAAGCGGTGCCTCAACAACAAGAAGCCCAAGCTCCACCAAATACGCGAGTTACTTTTGATGAGTTGCTCCACACCCCAAAGTTCATTGTGCCTGCCCATGGATTTTTGACCGGGCCAAACGGGGCCGAGCCACAGGCTCAAGGTAACGGCTTGGCACGGGCAGCGATGGTTCCTCCGGCTGATCCGCATGCCCCCGTAAAAGCATTCCTCAACCGCCATGCGGCTTGGTTTAAGCATGGAGCGGAGATATTGAACAGTACCCTTGTGGTGCGAGATTACGTCACTCCCCATAACGGCCAACGCACCGTAGTCTGGCAACAACAGGTGGATGGTTTGGATGTTTTCGGGGGACGCTTAATTGGTCACGTAACTGCCCGGGGGGAATTAGCCGCGCTTTCCAGTGGTTTGGTGCCTCAAGCCGCCAAAAAAGTGCCGGTGCCGGCTCGTCAAAAGGCGTTGAATGGCACTGCCGGAGTTACCGCCGCACAAGCCCTGCGTCTGGCGGTGGTGGATGCCGGCGAAAACCCTTCCGAGGACATGCCGTTTACGGCCCACCTTGAAGCTCCCCCACGTCCGGATCGCAAACAGCGCCTCACTTCGTCCGTGGTCTTGGGCGAGGCTACGGCAAGGTTGGTCTGGTTGCCCATGAACGCTGAAGAGCTCCGTCTTGCATGGGAAGTAATTTTTTATGCTCGCTCCTCGGGTTTTCTCTTTCGCTCACTGGTGGATGCCGAGGATGGGACTGTGTGGGTTCGCCACTGTTTGACAAAGTATGATGCGGAGCCTGCATCGTATCGGGTGTACACCGACCGCAGCCCGCGTCCAATGTCGCCTGGATGGCCGCAACCGTCCACTTTGGAACCGGACATTGTGCCGCGCCAATTGGTTACTTTGACGGCGCTTAATACCAATGCGAGTCCAGCGGGATGGCTGAATGCTGGAGACACGGAAACCCGTGGCAACAATGTTTCAGCCCACACAGATCGCGATGGCAATAACGAGCCTGATTTGCCCCGCCCCGCGGCAAGCAATCGGGTTTTTGACTTCCCTTTGGACCCCAACGGCAACCCCACCAACTACCCGGAGGCAGCGGTGGTGAATGTCTTTTATTGGTGCAACTTTGCGCATGATCGCCTGTACGAGCTGGGCTTTACCGAAACTGCGGGCAATTTCCAGCAAACGAATTTCAACCGTGGCGGGTTGGGAGGGGACCCTGTGCTGGCGGACGTGCAAGATGGTGAAGGTTTTAACAACGCCAACTTCTCAACTCCACCTTATGACGGGATGTCACCTCGCATGCAGATGTACCTTTTCAGCGCGCCACATCCAGACCGCGATGGAGCCTTGGATGCGGAGGTCATTTTACATGAGTACACGCACGGCTTGAGCGAGCGGTTGGTGGGTGGAGGCTATGGGATTGCCGAATCGCAGACGGCGGGGATGGCAGAGGGTTGGTCTGATTTCATGGCTATGGCACTCTTGAGCAATCCGCAGCAAAACTTGTCAAGCAACTTCCCATTCAGCGCCTACGTGGCGCGGATGTTTGGGGGATTGCTGGCGGAAAACTATTACTTCGGTTTGCGGCGGTATCCATACAGCAGCAACATGGCCGTCAATCCACTCACCTTGAAGGACATTGACCCAACGCAGGCCAGCGCACATATCGGCGTGCCTCGCAATCCATCTATAGGCACCAGCGCCTCGCAGGTCCACAATCAGGGGGAAGTTTGGTGTTCGGCGCTCTGGGATATGCGCGCCAACTTGATTGCCCGTCACGGATTTGCCACCGGAAACTGGCTGGCCATGCAGTTGGTGGTGGATGGCATGCGCAACTGTCCCGCGAATCCTACCTTTTTGAATGCGCGCGATGCCATCCTGCTGGCTGACCGCATCAGCAACCAAGGAGCCAACCGAACTGAAATATGGACAGCTTTTGCTCGCCGCGGCATGGGGGCCATGGCTCAAGTGCCTCCCAGTTATACCACCGTTGGTGTAGTGGAAGACTTCAGTATGCCGGAGGATTTTGATGTTTCGCCAACAGCAGATCAAGTGATCACGGGCGTTATCGGAGGACCTTTCAGCCCGGCTACCATCACGTTTGATTTAATGAATGCCGGACAACAGCCACTGACATGGGCAGCTTCAGCCACGCCTTTGTTGAAACTTTCGGCAACCAATGGCGTGCTTGAACCCCGCACCTCCCAACTTTTGGTGGTTTCCCTGGCAAACGTCGCCACCGAACTGCCTGCCGGCACCTATACCCAAAAAATATCCCTGGTGAACATCACTTCCGGCTCCAATCAGGTCCGCACGGTTCGCCTTGTCGTGCGCGAGGAAAATACCTTCGTGGTGGAGTTTTTTGATAGTGCTGACTTTGACTTGGAGTACACCACACTTACCTTCACTCCGGATGATTCACCCGCTGGTTATCGGGTTTGCCGCCAACCTGCCGGGCAATTTCCGACCGATCCGGCAGGAGGTCAGCGTATTGTTTTGGGTGACGATTGGTATGTGCCGTTGACACTGACCAACGGGGCCACCGTTTCCATCTTCAGCCAACGCACCAACATCGTTTACATCAGCAGCAACGGCCATTTGACCACGCGGATGGGGAACACCCAATACTTTCAACCTGAACTTTCCATCTTTTATGAACAACCGCGTGTGGCCGCACTCTATGCTGATTTGCATCCGGCCCAGTCGAATCTTTTTACCGGCGTTCTTGATGCGCGGGTCAGTTGGCGGCAACTGAACGATCGCATGGCGGTTACTTGGGAAAACGTGCCTGAATACGGCATCCAAAACTCCAACTCATTTCAAATTGAATTGTTCTACGACGGCGTCATTCGCATCACTTGGCTGCGCATGGATGCGCGCAACGGGCGCGTTGGTCTTGCGCCGGGGCGAGGTGTTCCGGCGGGACTCGTAGAAACCGACTTGTCGGCCTCTGTTCTTTGTGGGCGACAGCTTGAACTTTTTGTCCAAAATGGAATGGAAGGGCAGGGGACTGTTGCGGAAGGAGGTCGAGTAGCCCTTCCCGAACCGGCAACCAACGATGTCGAAGTGACGCTCACCTCGGACGATACAGGGGAAATTATCGTGCCCTCCTCAGTTGTCATTCCGGCGGGACAAACAAGCCAATGGTTTACGGTGTTGTACGGCAACGATGGATTGATTGATGGGCCCCGCCGCACTCGAATCCATGCCACTGCAGAAGGGTATAGTTCTGCACAAACTTTAGTTACTGTTTTGGATGATGAGAGCGCTCGACTCGACTTGTCTTTCCCCTACATGCTGAGCGAGGGGGCTGGCATCGTTACCACAGGCGGCGTCCTTCGTTTGTCACCGCCGCCGCAGGATGCCTTGGCTATTCGCATCATTTCCCGCAACACAAATCTGGTCCAGATTCCCTCACCTGGTTTTGTCATCGTGGGAGCGGGGCAATCCCAAGCGGATGTACCACTGCTAGTCTTGGACAATCAGACCTTGGAAGGTCTGAGCAGCGTGGCCTTGGAAGCGCGTGTAGAGGGTTGGCCCTCCACCAGTGCGAATGCCTTGATTTTGGACAATGAAAACCGCGCCCTCAGCCTCGAATTGCCAGCGCAAATCGGTGAAACTTTTGGCCTGCTCACCAATGCCGGAAAGGTAAGCGTATCTGCGCCGTTAACCTTTGATTTGGTCGTGTTACTTCAAAATTCACAACCCGCGCGCATCGTTTTGCCTTCGACTTTGACCATTCCTGCCGGCCAAAAACAGGCCATTTTCAATCTGGAAATTTTGGATGATTTTATTCGCAACCCAAGCAATGTGGTTGTGGTCACTGCCAGTGCCGTCGGTTTCTCCAATGCCACCGCCACCTTGACCATTACCGATGACGAGACCCTCTCGGCGCCTACGCTCATTTATCCGGCAGCGGGAGCCATACAAGTCAGGGCTCCATGGAAACTGCAATGGAGCTCCGGTTTTGGCGAATTACTCACTAATGGCGATTTTGAAGAAGGCTCATTCACGGGCTGGTCCAACTCTGTCAGTACCGATGGCAGCACCTTCATCTTGAATGATGGCACGATCCAAACTGCCCAAGGAGCCGGTCCTTTTATGCCTTTGGGCGGACGGTTTGAAGCGTTATCACATCAATTCAATGCCGGCAGGCGGGAATTGACCTCAGTGGTGCAACTTCCCGCCACTCCCGGAGTCTTGACCCTTTCTTGGAGACACCAAATACGAAACTACGCCGAAGGTTTTAATGACCAACATACATTCCGCGTCGAGCTGCGGAACGCTGCCGCCGGTCACCTGCTGGCAACACTTTTCCAAAGCCGTCCCGGCGATCCCCTGTTTTCCCCGGTGCTGCAAATGCAGTCTGACTTGACGCCCTGGCGAGGCCAGAGAGTGCAAGTGGCCTTTGTGGTTGAGGACAGCTTGGGGTGCCTTAATGTTTCTGTGGACGACGTGAGTCTTATCCATACTCCTCCGGAGCCGGTGCTTTTTGAAGTTTATCTGTCAATGAGCACCAATTTGACCTCAACCAACCTTTTGGGGACGACCACCAACAACTATTGGAATCTTGGAACCAACCTCAATTCTTCCACCACTTATTATTGGCGTGTGGTGGCGGTGCGGGGAGAAGAGCGCAGCGCATCGGCTTTACAAAGTTTCACCACCGCCAGCGCTACACCTGCCCCGCAAATTCGGTTCAGCGGACCGTCTAATTACACAACCGTCACGGTACCTTCCAATATCTTGTTGAGTGTTGCAGCCACAGCACCCGCAGGCGTAGTTAAAATCAGCTTTTTCGACTACGACACCAAAATCGGGGAAGTCAGCAGCCCCCCTTACAACTTTAATTACCTGTTGGGAAACAGCGGTCTGCGTCAGCTTCGCGCTGTGCTCTTGGATGGCAACGGGCAGGAAACGGTTTCCTCTCCCTTATATTTACTAGCACGCCCCGGCGGCAGTCAGGTCATCACATTTATACAAGCCGGCGCTCCTTGGCGTTATTTGGACGATGGATCCAACCAAGGGTCTTCTTGGCGGCAATATGACTTTGATGATTCAATTTGGAAAATTGGACGTGGCCGCTTTGGTTATGGTTTGGGCGGTGAGACGACACTCTTGGACTTCGGCCCTGATCCTGACAACAAATACGTGACCACCTATTTCCGTACCCGGTTCACCAATGCGGCTGATTTAACGTCCCTTTCTCTGCGATTGGTGGCTGATGATGGGGTGGTGATTTGGTTTAACGATTTGCCCATTCGCATCAACATGCCACCATTATCAGACATTACCTATAACGACCGCGCCGAATCGGAAGTCACTGGTCCCAACCAAACCAACTTTGTTACGTACAACCTGCATCCTTGGATTCTTCCTCAAGGACCAGTCCTCGTGGCCGTGGAATTGCATCAACACACCAACAACGGCCCAGACCTCGCTTTTGACATGGCCTTGGAAGCTAGTGGAAATTACCGCCCCATCGTTCATCTCACCTCGCCGGCTGCTGGCGCCGTCCTTCCTGCCGGCCAGCCCCTCTCCTTGTCTGTGCACGCCTTTGACCGGTACGGACAAATCGCACGGGTGGAATATTTTGCCAATCAGGAGAAAGTTGGAGAAACCACTCTATTTCCCTATTCCACGATTTGGACCAACCCTCCTCCGGGTGCCTATCAATTGACCGCAGTTGCCACTGATAATTCAGGAGCCACGACGACCGCCGATCCCATTTGGGTGGCTTTCGGTGGTCCAGCCTTGTTGCCCCCGGCTGCCGGCACTAATGGCTTGGTACTCACATGGCCAGCCGGTCAAAATGACTACCTAGTTGAGTTTGCCACCCGCCTGACTTCGCCTGACTGGCAACCATTTACCAATTATCCGCCGATTACCACATCCAATGGCCTTCGGCAAATTCTCATTCCCCTTGAAGGACAGCAGCATTTCTTCCGTTTGCGCAGCCCTTGAGTACAAGGCTGTTCAGGCTTGACCAAAAGGTTGTGCCGATGGATTTTATCGGCATGAAAAACCCGTCTCAACGTTGGCAAGCTGCGGTTTGTGCTGCCCTCTTGCTCTCTTTTATCCCTCTAACTGCGCAAACTATCACAACGGCTTCATTGATTGAGGAAATGGTGGATTTGCGCCAATTGGCTCAGTTTCCCAATCCACCTTACACATGCAAACAATTTTCCAGTTACGATCGCGCCGCCAAGTCGGCGGAAGACCAAAAAACATGGTTTGCGAATGGTGATGCAGGCCATTACCTGCGTGTCGAGGATCGGGCTGGTCGAAAAGAGTATGTCATGATGGATGCCCAAGGCCCCGGCGCCATCGTGCGCATCTGGTCGGCCAATCCTGCCGGTACTTTACGGATTTACATTGACGGGAGCGACACGCCGGTTGTGGAGGCCCCTATGACCGACGTGTTGGGGGGCAAGTACCCAGGTTGGCCCAAACCCATCGCCGGCGAGCGGAGTCGCGGCTGGAATCTCTATTTCCCCATTCCCTACGCCAAAAGCTGCAAAGTGACCAGTGACAAGGGAGGGTTCTATTATCACATCAATTACCGCACCTACCCGGCCGGTACCACCGTTCAATCTTTTGCACAGGACACCCTGAAAAACCTTGCCGCGCGGATCGAAAAACTTGCGGCGCAACTGTCCGCACCCCGACAAACCTCCACCCCAAGCGAGGGCCAGACCGAATCTTCCGAATTACGCCTTGACCCTGGCGAAAGCAGTGAGGTGTTTTTTGAGGGACCAGCAGCCATTGCGGGAATTGTGACACGGGTAAAAGCCGCCAACATTGAAAAAGCTCTGCGTGGAGTCTTGGTGCGAATCGAATTTGATGACCAACCGTGTGTGTCTGCTCCGTTGGGAGACCTCTTTGGCAGCGCCCCGGGGATTAATCCCTATGAATCACTGCCATTGGGAATGACCAAAGACGGGGAGTTGTACTGCAACTGGTTTATGCCATTTAAAACCGGTGCTTTCATCACCCTCCAAAATACCACCGACCAACCGGTGACCATTCAAGGGGATGTGACTCTCACTAAATACCAATGGACTGAGGCTTCCATGCATTTTCATGCCAAATGGCGGGCTCAATTCGATGTCCCCACTCGTCCAATGATTGATTGGAACTACCTCACCGCCAAGGGGCAGGGTGTCTTTGCCGGTGTTTCATTCTCCATAGACAATCCCGTCAAGGATTGGTGGGGTGAAGGCGATGAAAAAATTTACGTAGATGGCGAGAACTTCCCCAGCCACTTCGGCACCGGCACCGAAGATTATTACGGCTATGCATGGTGTTTTCCCGGCCTCTTCACCCACGCCTACCATTCCCAGTCCCGTTGTGACGGCCCTGGCAATTACGGCCGTACAAGCGTCAACCGCTTCCACATTCTCGACCGAATACCGTTTACGCGGGATTTCAAGTTCGATATGGAACTCTGGCACTGGCACGCCAAGTGCACCGTCAACATGGCCGTCACAGCTTATTGGTATGCAAAACCGGGGGCCACAGACACCTTCCCGCCCATCCAACCGGCCTTGGCCATCGTCCGCCCCGTTCCCGAATATGTTGTTCCTCGCGTAGCAGGTGCCATTGAAGGCGAAAAAATGCGGATCATCCGGGTGGCGGGCACGGTGGGGCCCCAAGACTGGGACGGTTTGAGCGCCGGCGTGCATCTGTGGTGGCACGCGGGCATCAAACCGGGGGACAGTCTGGTGGTTGGCTTCCAAGTCCCCAAGGCCGGCAAGTACCGTGTCATGGGCCACTTTTTAAGTGCCAAGGATTACGGCATCCACCAGCTTGCCATTAACGGCAAAAAATGCGGCGAACCCATTGATTTCTACAATCCCGAAGTGCGTCCCACCAAGGAATTGGATTTGGGCGTGCACGAATTGAAAGAGGGGGAAAATGAGTTCAGCGCCACCGCCGTTGGGGCCAATGACAAAGCGATCAAAGCGTACATGTTTGGTTTGGACTATCTCCTGCTTAAGCCTGCCGAATAAGGCCAAACGATTTTTACATTTCGGCCGGCAAAATTGCCCCACTGCCTATTGATTTTTTGGCCAACTCGTAGGATGTTATGGCGGGTTGGCCGTGGCGGGGGTGACGCCCGTCCCGGCCTCCAAGTTGGTGCGCAACTAAAGTGAAGCAGGTGGCAACCCCAAAAAGCTCCTTTAGGCGCTGGACAAACCAGCCGAAGCACCACACTTTATTGATGTGTTATGGCTGATGAATCAATGAGCAATTTTACGCCGCGCGCCCAGCAGGTCCTGGCGCTCGCGCGCAAGGAAGCGGACCGGTTCAACCACAACTTTGTGGGAACCGAGCACCTCCTGCTTGGCCTCATCAAATTGGGTCAAGGGGTGGCGGTCAACGTCCTCCAGCGCATGGGTCTGGACCTTGAGACTTTGCGCATGGAAGTCGAGAAATTGGTGGGCACGGGGCCTGACCAAAAAGTGGTGGGTAACATTCCTTACACGCCCCGCGTGAAAAAAGTCCTTGCCCTAGCAAGCAAGGAAGCCAAGGCCCTCAATCACACTTATGTCGGCACCGAGCATATTTTGCTTGGCCTGTTGAGGGAAGGCGATGGCGTAGCAGCCCGCGTTTTGAAAAATTTGGATGTGGACCTCGAACAAACACGTCAGGAAATCCTCAAGGAATTGAATCCCGATTTCCAAGGGCAGGAGGAAGCTCCCCCTGGCGAAGTTCAGGAAAAAGGTCCGGGTCCGTCAGCCGCTGGTCCCGGTGAAAAGAAAGGCGAAGTCAAAACCCCCGCCCTTAAAGCGTTTGGTCGCGATTTGACCGAAATTGCGCGACGGGGTGAATTGGACCCGGTCATCGGTCGCAAAGCCGAAATTGAGCGCGTCACGCAAATTCTTTGCCGGCGCACCAAAAACAATCCGGTCCTGCTCGGTGAAGCAGGCGTGGGCAAAACAGCCATTGTGGAGGGACTGGCCCAAGAAATCGCCCGGGGGAACGTCCCGGAATTGCTGCGGGACAAACGGGTTATCACTCTTGATTTGGCTCTCATGGTCGCCGGAACAAAATACCGCGGCCAGTTTGAGGAACGCATCAAAGCGGTGATGGATGAAATCCGCCGCTCCAAAAACGTCATCCTTTTCATTGACGAATTGCATACCATTGTAGGGGCCGGCTCTGCCGAGGGCACGATGGATGCCTCCAACATCATCAAACCGGCTTTAAGCCGGGGCGAGATGCAATGCATTGGCGCCACCACGCTTAATGAGTATCGCAAATACATTGAGAAAGACGCTGCTTTGGAACGCCGCTTCCAAAGCGTCAAGGTCGAGGAGCCGTCCATCGAGGATGCCATCCAGATTCTCAAAGGTTTGCGGCCCAAATACGAAGACCATCACAAGGCGGAAATTACCGACGCTGCCATCGAGGCGGCTGTGCGGCTGTCGGCGAGGTACATCACGGATCGTTTCCTGCCGGACAAGGCCATTGATTTGATGGATGAAGCCGGTGCGCGCGCCCGCATTGCCGCCATGACGCGGCCTCCGGAAATCAAGGACCTTGAAGCGGAGATTGAGAAGATTAAATCTCAGAAGGAAGCCGCCATCAAACAACAAGACTATGAGGGTGCGGCCCGCTTTCGCGATCAGGAAAAGCAGGCCAAGGAAAAACTCGAGGCCATCTTGAATACTTGGAAGGCAAACCGCGAAGAAAAGCGGGTCAAGGTGGACGAGGACGACATTCTCCAGGTGGTCAGCCGGTGGACTGGCATTCCGTTGCGTCGCATGGAGGAAGGCGAAGCTCAGCGGTTGCTGCACATGGAAGAGGAGATGTCCAAGGTTGTGGTCGGTCAACGGGAAGCGGTAGCTGCGGTGTGCAAAGCGCTGCGGCGCTCACGGGCTTCGTTGAAGGACCCCAAGCGGCCCATTGGCACTTTTGCCCTGTTGGGCCCCACCGGTGTGGGCAAAACACTCCTTGCTAAAACACTCGCCGAGTCCATGTTTGGGGACCCCAAGGCCCTCATTCAGCTCGACATGAGCGAGTACATGGAAAAATTCACCGTTTCGCGACTGGTCGGCTCGCCTCCGGGCTATGTGGGGTACGAAGAAGGCGGTCAGCTCACCGAGCAGGTGAGGCGGCGGCCTTATTCGGTGGTTTTGTTTGATGAGGTGGAGAAAGCCCATCCCGATGTGATGAACATGCTCCTCCAAATTTTGGAGGAAGGCAAACTCACAGACAGCGTGGGACGAGTGGTCAATTTCCGCAATACCATCATCCTGCTCACTTCCAATGTGGGCGCGGAAACCATCCGTAAAAACTCGACTCTCGGTTTTTCGCCAATCAGCGACGAAACGAGCTACGAAAAAATGCGGGAAAAAATCATGGACGAGGCCAAGCGCCTGTTCCGTCCCGAATTCTTGAATCGCTTGGACGACATCATTGTCTTCCGGTCCTTGACCAAGCCCGACCTGATTACCATCTTGGACCTCGAAATTGCCAAAGTCTGCGAACGGCTCAAAAACCGCAACTTCGAGCTGCGTCTGGATGAAAAGGCCAAGGACTTTTTGGTGGAAAAGGGTTACGACCCTCAATACGGCGCACGGCCCATGCGTCGTGCCGTGGAGCGTTACCTGGAAGACCCGTTGGCCGAGGAAATCTTGCGGGGCTCGTTCCACGATGGCGAACCCATTCTGGTGACTGTGGAATCGGACAAACTATCCTTTTCTCAAGCCACCCCCGCCGCCGGCACTCCCGGAGCACTGGCTTGAGTTAAAAACTCCGTCACCAACATAGGCGACGAATCCGTAAGCATTTAGAGCTCTTCAACACACCGTCCGCGAGATTGATCGAGGACGGTGTTTTTTTTGTTGGGGAGTGAACTCGTCAGAGCTTGTTATTTTCATTTGAAAAAAACTGCTGGCGGTTTCGTCAAACTTCACGAAAATGACAACCATGTTTCCGTACCAATCAATAAAGCGCCTGTTCAATGGGCTGTGTTTACTTGGGGCTGCCATGCTTGGCCTCAAAGTTTCTGCGGCGCCGTATTTGTCGCCGACGGCTTTGGTGGCCTCTCCTGATGGCAAAACCCTCTATGTGGCGGCCCATACCGCCGGGCAACTGCTTGTTTTTGACACGGCCCGCAAAGAAGTTGTGCGGCGTGTCTCCTTGCCTGCTGCTCCTACCGGTTTGGCAATTTCTCGGGACGGCACGGAATTGTATGTCACTTGTGCGGCTCCTGCAGGAACCCTTGCCGTGATTGGCACTGCTTCCGGTAAAATCACCCAGACCATTCCGGTTGGCTATTATCCGATGTCGCCCGTCCTCAATCCGGATGGAGCAACGGTGTACATAAGCCACCGTTTCCAGAACGAAGTTGCGGCGTACGCCTTGAAAACCAGGCGATTGCTCTTCAAAGTCTCCACCCCAAGGGAACCCTTTGCGATGGACATCACGCCTGATGGTCGGTGGCTTTATGTGGCCAATCATTTGCCGGATGGGCGGGCCGACGCCGAGGTTGTCGCGGCAAAGGTGTCTATTATAGACACCGCAGCACGCCAGGTGGCCGGTGAAGTCACCTTGCCCAATGGGAGCGGCTTGCTTTGCGGGCTCCGGGTATCCCCCAATGGTCGTTGGGTGGCCGTCACCCACTCATTGGCACGCTATCACCTTCCCACCACACAACTGGAGCGGGGTTGGATGAATACCAGCGCAATCACGCTTCTTGACACCAGTACACGGCAGGCCATCAACACAGTGTTGGTGGACAGTGTGGATAGCGGAGCCGCCAACCCCTATGCGGTGGCATGGTCCCAAGACAGCGCCACATTGTACGTCACCCACGCCGGCACGCATGAACTAAGCGTGATTGATGCTGCCGGGCTGCTTAAAAAACTGGCGGCCATGCCCACCTCCCTGACCAACGGACAAACCATTGATTACACAGCCGCCTCGCGTGTAGCCGCCGATGTGCCCAATGACCTCTCATTTTTGGTGGGATTGCGGACGCGGGTTAAACTGAATTCTTACGGCCCACGTTCGTTGGCATTGGTGGGGCGCATGGTTTATACCGGCAATTATTTCAGCGACAATCTCAGCGTTGTGGATACCACTGCTCCCGTATGGCGAGCCGAGTCATTGCCTCTGGGACCGGAGCAACCCATGGATATTCTGCGGCAGGGTGAATTTTATTTCAATGACGCCACTATCTGTTTTCAAGGCTGGCAGACGTGTGCCAGTTGCCATTCGTTCGATGCCCGTGTGGACGGATTGAATTGGGACCTTCTCAATGATGGCATTGGCAATCCCAAAAACAGCAAAAGCCTCCTGCTCTCACATCGCACCCCTCCCGCCATGTCCATGGGCGTGCGTGACACGGCAGAGACCGCTGTTCGCGCCGGCATACGCCACATCCTCTTCACGGTGCAGCCGGAGTCGGTGCCCATCGCCATGGATGAATGGCTTAAAACACTCCGTCCCATGCCCAGCCCCTTTTTGGAAAATGGGAAGCTCTCCAAAGCCGCCGAACGCGGCCGCAAACTGTTCCTCAATTCACAAGTCGGCTGCGCCCAGTGTCATCCGCCCGGTCTATACACCGATCTCAAACATTACGACGTTGGCACGCAGGGACCACTGGACCGCAATGCTGAGTTCGACACGCCCACGCTGATTGAACTCTGGCGTACTGGGCCGTATTTACACGATGGCTCAGCACGCACCATTCAAGAGGTATTGACCACCAAAAACCGTCAGGATCGGCACGGCAAAACCAGTCATCTGACGCCGCAACAATTGGAGGACCTGACAGCCTTCATCCTCTCTCTCTGAGCCTGTCTCAACTTCGCGTCACCTGCAATCCGGTGGTGGAAAGGTTCAATTCTACAAACCGGGCGCGTGGATTGGGAGGGTTGCGGGTCAGTTTTCGCAGAATCTCCTGCGCATGGGATTCATCGTGGGCAAACATAAGTAAAAAACCCCCGCCACCGGCTCCCAACAGTTTGGCCGCGGCCAGGTGTTTTTGCACACGGTCCAATAATCGCTGAACGGCGGGCGGATTTGTGCCAGAGTCCAACTTTTGGTTCAACTTCCAACTCCTGTCCACACACACTGCCAAAGCGCCGTAATCACAACGCTGGATGGCTTCAAAAGTTGCTTCCGCATTTTGCCCAATCGCCGCAAGCGTCTCCAGGTGTTGAGGTGAATTGAGGAATATCTGACGGACAATCTCCTGCAGGATGTTTTTGGCCAGTCGTGTAATGCCGGTGTAATAAAGGAGGACGCGGTGATTCAATTGGGCGGCTTGGAAAAGGTGTTCAGGCAGCCAGCGCACCTGGATTTGTTGTCGGAGGCCAGGATAGGTTTGGAGCAGCTTGACACCGCTATAGATGGCGCCCGCCTGGTCTTGCCACCCCCCGCCGGTGGTCAATAGTTGCTCCAATGCCAGCGTCCGTGCCGCAATCATGTTTTTATCCCAACGGAGTCCGCACAAATCGTTCAAAGCCGCCAACAGCGTGGCGGCTAGTATGCTGCTGGCACCCAGGCCGGACCCCTTGGGGACGGCTGAAAGCTGTGTGATTTCCAATCCTCCCCCAAAGTTGCGCAAATGTTTTTGGAGGGAACCATGTCCGCCGTTGGCATGAAAGCGGGGAATAAATCCCGCCAGGGCCAACGCAGCGCGAGCAATGGCAAAGGGAGTAAAAGGGGCCCCAAAATTCTCCACCTCGGCATACGTCCGCAATCGAACTCCCTGTCCCAAATCAATGCTGCGAAGGACGATTTCAGGTTGTGGAATGACCCGGGCAAAGACTTGTATGGGCGGTTGACCATTGAGGTTGGCTGCGAGGTTCACCACCTTGCCACCGTATTCCAAACAATACGGCGGTGTATCGGTCCAACCACCGGCCAAATCAAGGCGTACCGGACTGCGCGCCCAAACAATCTGGTCTTCTTTGGTGGTAACCTGGGGAAGCGCCAGGGACAATTGCGCATCTCCTACGATCAAATCACGCAATCTTTCAAAAGCCTTGCGTTCCCAATTTTGCCAGCCGCCCCGGTGGCGTCGCCGCAGCTCCACCGCCTGCTGCATCGGCTCCCGCACAGAAGCCAGGTATTCATGAGGTTCGGGTTGCACGGCAACACCTTGTCGAAAACTGGACTTGTTGTCGAGTCAACAGGCCTCCGTTGTCGGAGACTAATGATGCACTGACAAAAGAATCACAATGCGTGCCCCTAAAATCGCGGCGATGATCAGCAGCAAAACTCCACTCAAATGCTCCATCCACAACAACGTTTGCCGGGAAAAAGTGCGTCCCTTGCGGCTGATGGCATAAGAAAGCCCCACAAACCAAACCAAAGCCCCCAACGCCACCCCGACAAGGCAAATGAGTTTTTCGCTCCAATTGGGTTCCACCCATTCATGCGCCACAAAGCTCGCCGTCAAGGCAATCCACATCAACAACACCCCCGGGTTACCCAACACTTGAACAAAACCAATCGCGAACGCAGAGTGGGGATGCAATTTTTGCTCAATACGGTCGGCTGCGGGATTATGGTCTTCGATAACCTTGGCGCGCAAATACTTCAATCCCAGATAAATCATTAGCAGGAAACTAACCACCTCCAGCACGGCTTTAATAACCCGCTGAGTGAACAGGGCGGAAAAACCTGCAAAAGCAATCCCGCAATATAACACCTCCATGACCGTGCTGCCCAAACCAATCATGAGCGCCCATTTGAAGCCCTGCCGCGCTCCTTGATTAATGATGGCCACATTAATGGGACCTGGAACAAAGGATGCGACGAAGCCTGCAATAAACCCTGTCACCCACGGCGTGAATATTTGAAAGGACTCGCCCATGCCATCTCAGGAGGAAGACGACTCGGAAGGCTCGTCTTGCTCCTCTTCAATCTCCTCGCGCGTCCGATGGGGCAACCATGGCCGGATGAAACCGTAAAGCAGGTACATGGTAAAAAGCGCGGGCAGCACCCAATAAAGCACCCGCTCTCGCAAAATTAGCAAACATCCTACAAACAAAGCGGCAATCACCAGCTTGGTGAAGTTCCGCTGAGCTCTCAAATTGAGCGACTTGAAGGTTGGATATTTCACCTCGCTGACCATCATGATGGAAAGAAACAGCATCAGCAGAGGAAGTCCAAATCGCCACAGGCTGTGCTTTACGCGGTCCTCTTCCACCCAAAGCAACAACAGGGTCAATGAGGCCACCAAAGCCGCAGCCGCAGGAATGGGAAAACCCACGAATTCTTTCCCCCCTCCTGTGCCTGCCATGGCGGATAGGCAATTATAGCGGGCCAGACGAAGGGCACCACAAATCAAGTAAATGGAGGCAATAAACCAACCCACTTCAGGATGTGTGGAAAAAACATCCTTCAACACAATACGATGCACCAAGAATGCAGGGGCCACACCGAAGGAAATCAAATCCGCCAGTGAGTCAAATTCTCGTCCGAACGGGCTTTCCGCTCCACCCCAGCGCGCCAGCCGGCCATCAAGTAAATCAAAGATGCAGGCTAGCAAAATAAAAGCGAGGGCTGTCTTGATAACCACAGCAAAATTACGGGCTTCGGGGTCAGCCTCCACAATCTTGGTGAGGGCCACAAACCCGCAGAACAAATTGCCGGCTGTCATCAGGTTGGGCAGAAAATATATTTTCAGCCCTGATCCCGGAGGACTGGAGCCCGAAGACGTGCTTTGGCTGATTTTCATGCCCCTTGAGCGGCTCGGTCCCGCGCTACGATGGTTTCCCCGCCCTTAACTTTGTCCCCAACCTTGACGGTGATTTGGGCCGACAAGGGAAGGTACAGTTCGCAGCGTGACCCGAATTGAATGAGGCTCATCCGATCGCCGCGCGCCAGCTCCTCCTGCGGTTGGACAAAAGGAACGATGCGCCGCGCCAACACACCGGCCACCAGACGAACAGCCAGACGCTGGCCGGGACGTTCCAAATCCTCCAGGGTGATTAAAACGTTCTCGTTATGTTGGGCTGTGGCAGTGCTCATCGCTGCACTGAATTTGCCGGGTGTATGGATGACTTGGACCACACGTGATGCCACCGGCGCGTACTGCACATGAATATCAAGCGGCGACAAAAACATCGAGATGCGATGGCATCGTCCACCAAGCCACGGCTCCTCCGTTTCTCCGATGAAATCAATTCGTCCGTGCGCTGGACAGACCACAGCTCCCGGATCTGATGGAACCATAGGCTTGGGATCGCGAAAGAAATATAAACAAAAAATCGCGAAAATCACCCACAGCGCCGGCAGCAGGTACTGGACCGTTTGAATAAACCTTGCCACGTATTCGGCGATAATTCCCAGCGACAACACCCCGGCCACCAACATCAGTGACCAGAACATCAGCTTCAACCCCGCCACCGTGGCTTTGCCTGAATGTTTCATGTTGTTTTCAACGCTACCACGTGCCGGCCAGAGTAACAAAATAATTTCAAGTCGCCAAGAAGATGGACCCGGTCTAAATTGTTCGTTCATGGAATCCCATTCCAACTCAACGACCTATTATCTTTGGGGAGCCGATGAATCGGTTTATGGGCCGGTGGATTTGGAGCAGTTGACTGCCTGGGTTCGCGAAGAGCGGGTGGTGCCCGGTTCCTGGTTGTACCTTCGTAAACGCTCCGAGTGGCGCCTGGCCTCTACTTTGCCGGAACTGGCCCCCTTGTTTCCAACTGAAGGCTCCGACATCGTCCCCGGCCAGAGCACCTTGAAAGTGGGGGCTCTACGGCGCATCAAAGTTTTTGCCGGCCTGAGTGATTTCCAAATCCAGAGGTTCATCAGCCTGATGGAAATGCGTCAGGTCAAGCAATGGGAAGTGGTCGTGCGCGAGGGAGACATAGGTGATGCCATGTATCTTATTTTGCAAGGGGAACTAAGGGTGCGGTTGATGGTGCAAGGGCGTGAAAGCCTCTTGGCAACGCTGCCTACCGGCGAATTTTTTGGTGAAATATCCCTCTTCGATACCGGCCCGCGCAGCGCTGATGTCGTGGCCAACGTGGACAGTTTGTTGCTCAAAATCAGCGCGGAGGCCTTTCACAAACTCGTGGTGCAGGAGCCTGCACTGGCAGCGCCGTTTTTAATGGCCGTCGGCAAAACCATGACCGCACGCCTGCGCGCGAGCAACAAACGTTACCACGATTCACTTCTCTTTGCCCGCACTTCAACCCCCTCTTAACCCTGGCAGGGTACGCGCCTTGTGGTGCCAAAAGGCGCAGTATTATCGGCCATGTAAGGTGGCCAATAATCCACGTTGGGCGGACTTGCTCATGGTTGGTTCTTGAGTAACCATGAATATGAGTCAACGTATCAGCGGCGCCCTTTTCCACCTCCCAGCCCCGGTAACATTTATCCTGAGTCAACTCGCCCTTGTCCACCTCCCAGCCCCGGTAACATTTATCCTGAGTCAACTCGAGCCTTTGCAGACTTTCGCTTTGCCTTGATTCAAAAAACGGGGGGGGTAAAATCGAAATCTGCAATCCCCTGTGAAAGAGGGGATTGCAGATTTCGTTTTCTGTTTGAGGATGGCCAAGCGCATCGGATGCGGTTCGCATTTAGCGAACTTTTTCATTTACCAAAATTGCATTTGTTCTGGAATTTCCTCAGGGTTTGTGGGAGCAGCGGGCGATCCAGTCATCACAAATGAGCGTTCCCATTGGGCACGGGTAACGAAGATGGCTCGAATCGAGCCTTCGGGTGGGATGGCTTTTTTAAGGCGTTCAATGTGTGTTTCCTGCCTCGCAAAGGAAACACAAGGGCGGGCATATACACTAAATTGCACCATCAAGTAGCCGTCATCAAGCAGGTATTTGCGAAAGTCGGTAGCGGCTTTGCGCTGGGCCGGAGTCAAAACTGGAAGGTCAAATGCAACTATTAGCCAACCCATTTTATATTTCTCAGTATCCATTGTTGAGGTGTTTGCATGTCTGCATAACGGAGCGAAAAAATCGCGTTGGGCTGCTCTTAAGCCTCCTGTATTTTGTAACATGGGTCTAAAAGACCCATTTTTTGGACGTCCACGGACGATAGAATTTCGTCTGCTTCTCGATGACGGCCCGTCGAAATCCGCGCAGAACTCCCTCGATGCAGCCCTGTATGTCGAGCTTGAATCCCATGTATTCAACGCGTTCGATGGCGAACCCTGTGACCCACTGGCGAAATTCTTTGGTGACTTCCCAATTGTTGGTTGCGCGGTGTTGGAGCATCCATTGAATGACGCGCCAATCTACGCAGGGGCGAAACGGCTCCATGAGGTCGTAAGCCAGCGGTGTGCTTCGCTCACGAGTGGTGTGAGAAATGCCAAAGGTGGGGTCCAGTCCCAGCGCGAACAGTTTTTGAAGGGTGGTTGAGAGAAGGACGGCGTAACCATAATTTAGCAAGTTGTTCCATGACCCTGCATGTCGTCCACGGTTGAAGTCAGGTGTATTCAAAGCGCTGCCAAGAACCTGCCAATAGTATCGTGCACAGAATGATTCCTTGTGGGGTTTGCGGCTTCGTGCTGCGGACCGCAACTCCGCCATCTTTGGATTCTCGGGGGCCAGAGTTTCCGCGAGCGAGAGTTGATTGTGGCATTTGGCTTCCACGGTTTTTTGCCACAAGGCTATTCGTTGCTGGTCGCTCAAATTGACTTGGGCCCGGCACAGGAGTGTGTCGGTCGCGCGCCGGGCGGGAAGAACAAGGCAGGCCGGTTTGAAGGCTTCGCAAACGATGAGCGCCACCCCGTGCTTGGCAGCCTGCAGGAATAGGTGGCTGTGGATGGAGGCTGAGAAGCTTGTAATAATAATCGCAGCCACATCCTCAAGCGGGAGTTTGCGTTCGGAATCTGCTGTTTTACAGACCAACTGACCGTCCCGGCAACTGATGGTGCATTGTGGCGAGTCTATGTTTACGATGTGGTAGGACATTATTCATTGGCCGTGTTTTTCTTGGATTTTCTTAATCGTTTTTTGACCGGGGCCATTTGGATTTTGCTTGAATCTATTCCGACTAAGGGGCAGTTAATAATGCTTAAACCATCAATTAATAACTTTTCCACAGGGGCATTACCCCGATTTAGACCGGGATTATCTAAAAGTGAGAGATCTACAGCTACCCCATATGCCTCAGTGTCTTTAACTGAAAAAACCCTCCAAATTCCTGCTCTCGTGCCATTGTGGATTTGAATAATCTGTCCCTTTCGCAGCACGCGAATGGGTTTATCGTGGTTTTGATGTCGCAGAGCTTGAAGTTGGTGCCAGACTTTGTGGAAGCGGATGATTGTTGGCTCGGGGTCGAGGGCGATGCCAAAGTTATCACTGATGATTTTCACCGCCTTGAGCTTTTTGAGTTTACCCTTGGAGTTGGGTTCTGGATTGAGACCGATGAGTTTGGATTTTTCGACTTCTTTGTAAACCCATCGCCAAGTGTCTGTTTCGTGGAGAATTGTGCCAGTTTGACTGTCGGCCGAGGTTTTACGTTTGCGGCAGACGATCAGGACGGTGTCGTCGTCCGGGCCGGGGATTTTTACTTTTTGAGCGTCAAACCAACGGCGGAGACGTCTGGCCGAGGGATGTTGATCGGCGGGGTCGAACACGCGGTACACCGTTTCTTCGGCAGGGAGCCCGGACATGTCTTTGGGGACGTGTTGGACCACGCGGCGTTCGGCCAGACGTTGACGCAGTTGCTCTTTGAAAGAGGTTGGAAGGTCGCGGAGCGTCACCTCGCCGTCAGCAGTTATTTGGCAGAGACCATGGGTGGCTTGAACCAGTTGACGTTGTTCCATCGGGTTAAGACGGCGTTTGACGAGCAACGACCAAATGTGGCCGTCGCGAGGCAGGTAATGCCCCGCCAACGCAAGGGTGCAGGCATCCAAGGCGTGATGAAGATGGGTAATGCCACGAATTTCATCCTTGGTCTTTACATGGCCCTCTTCGTTCAACACTTGGGGATTAGCCAAGCTCAGGCATCCCAAAAGGTTCCAGGCACGGCGTACAAACGCTGTAACGCTGCCGGGGAGTGAGGTGATGACCGGCTTTTTTTCCAGGTGAAGATATGGACGTTGCAGTAACGCGGCCCCGAGCCGCACGAGTTGAGAAGTTTGTGTTAGATCGCGAGGGGTGAAATCTTTGTCCACGTATTCAGACAGGAGCAGCATTTCTTTTCGGCGTTTTTTGCGTCGTTGGTCTTCCAGATGTCCGAGTCGTGTATCGAGTTTTTCCACCCATGCTTTATATTGTTGGACGGTGCGGATGGTTAGGTTGGGTCGTCCTTCCACCGTGCGGCCTTGGAATTCTTCGATGAATCGCAGGGCCGTCCGCTTGCCTTTCATTCGATTGACCTCGGGGAATGTGATGACAAGGGAATCGAGACTGTCGCTGGCTCGTTGACTTCGGGGAATGATGTGATCTTTGTCCACGCCCTTTCTTGCCAAGGTAAGGACGTCGTATCGTTCGCCTGTGTAAGGACAGGTCCAATCCAGGTCCATGGCGATTCGCGTTTTCCGGATCAGGCCGGCGGTGATGCGAATGTTGTATTTTTGTATGTCAGCTTCCTTAAGGTCGTTTTCCAATTTTTTGACAGCGGACTTGAAATGGGCCAGTCGCTGTCCAAGGTCTTGCTCCTGCTCTTTTCGAGTCATACCGGAGTATTCGCGCAATTCACGGTTGACTTCGATGGTGATTCGTTTGACGCGGGCGGGGTTGTCGGTTGCATAGGTTTTGAGAATATCCTTATGTAGGCGCTCAAGTATTTTAAGCCGATGGCGAACGAGGTGGTTGTTGGTTTGCTGGTCAATGCTGCGTTGAATTTGAGCTTCGCGTATGGCTTCATCTCTGTAAAGGCACCCCTCCTTTTCCTTGGGGTGAATGCCCTTTTCCATAACGTCCTGCCAGACCTCTCTCATTACTTGTCGGGTGTACGGAGCCCGGCCTTTGGGCAGTTTTGCTTCAAAACTTTGCTGCCACACTTGGTCTATCGAAATTTCTTTGCCGCGTTTTTTTTTGGTATTTTGACCATCAACGTATTCTTGAAGAACCTGACGCAGCCGGTCACATTCCTCCTTTAGATCCGGGGCGGCCCCTGCCAGCTCACTGAGGCTGATTGATTTACCGCGTCGCAGGCGGCCGATGGCGCGCTTTTGGAGACGTGGTGACATTTGAGACCAAAGTGTCGCCCATGGCTCCTGCGATAGAACTTTCTTTACAGGATCCAGCACCAGGGCCCCTTCCGAGTCGGGATGCATGAGCATCTGGTCCAGGTTGTCCGGCATGTTGTTAGTTAATTGCCGCACGGCTCCTTTGAATTCCTCTTTGGTAAGGTAGCCTTTTTGTTCCATTTGGCAGTGCACCTCTGCGCGTTCCTTTATGGTCAGCGAGCGCAAATGGCCATTGCCTGCCTGGGAAATTTTTACATTTGCCAGCAGCATGGCCCAACGAAAGCAAAGAAATTCCGGGCATTTGGCTGTTGGGACTTTGGAGGCTTTTGCGGCTTGTTGCGCGGCTTTTTCAGAGTCTTCTGAATTGTTAAGACACCTCTGGTATTCCCGCTCATAGGTAATGGGGCAGGATTTGATGATGCGATTGTCAAAACGCGGGACGAGTTGCCCTAATAGCAACCCTCCACGATAACGGGGTGGCAGCTTGATTACAGGGCAGGGGAGTGCACGCCAGTCTTCCAACAACGCTTTAATGAGCAGTTCGTTAATTTGTGGCAGATGTCCGATGTGTTGTTGAAGTATTCGCTTTATTTCGTTTTCGATGTTTTCCCGTGGGAATGCAGCATTCAGCCCTTTGGGGCGGCGATCAGCAGTAAGGTGGCAGGACTTTTTGTTGCCCAAGGGGTCCAAACCGCAGATGGCGCAGATGGTTTCAGCCATCGTATTGGTTTTATATTGTTCGAATAGATGAAGGGCATTTTGAACTTTTTCGCTATCTTCGGCATCGGCGTCATCTTGGCGGCTCCAAAGGCGATTGGCATTGTAACCACGGTTGTGTGCGTACCAGCGCAAGACATCCCACATTTCCGGCCAGGTGAGGAGTGGCCCGCCTTTCAAGACGCGGGCGGCAAGCAACCACGGCCAGGCACAGCCAGGCTTGTCTAATTGTTGTTGTGTGAGAACGCCCATGTGCTTGAGAAGTTCTTTCAAGCGGGCAATACGTTGGCGGGTGGCGCGAATGTGGCGGCGCTGGCGGCGGTAGTCGCGCCGTTTTTTGGCGAGGCAGTCATCTGCTCCAAATGTAACCACACCACAACCCAACAATTTTGGAGTCGCAAACCCGTCATCCCCCGGGTCGGAGTGGTTTGTGTCTTGGAGTATGGCCCAACCGATGGAACTGTGGCCGACATCAAAGGCGATTTCCAAATCTTGGTTCGCTTCCTCAATTTTTTTGTTGCTTTGCATGGTGTTAGGTGATAATTTAATTGTGAATCAAGACAAAGTTAGATGCGTGCAAGCCGGAAACCTGCAGCCAGGCTGCACACCGGAATGAAAAGCATCTTACTTAAAAATCGCCGGTTCCCCACCGGCGATTTTTTTATTGTTTGGATTATGCCAATAATCCTGATTGAACCAACGGTGCAATCCAAAGGAACCCGATGAAGGAGGCGCGTAAAAACTGGCCCGGTGTCCTTCATAATTTTTGTGTATTCTGCATTTATTAAAGCATTTTTCAATTGCTTGGCAACCATATTTAGTTTGTTTGTGCCTGGGGTTGGCGCAGGGCGCTAAGGTGGAAAATCTGAGGCTTTAGTTTGATTTTGCGGTTGCGTTGGGGAGAGGGGTTGGGCATGCTGGGGCGCAGCAAGCACACAGTACACGCATGGAAAACCAAGCGTGCCACAGCATGTTTTTGGTCAGCGTCAATCTATTTGACGGAGGGATGTTTTTATGAGTGAACACGTGAACAACTACCCCAAACTTCACAACGCGATGTGGCCGGGTCTGGTGGGCAAGGGCAGCCCGGGGGCCGAGCCGTGCATTGATTTGGAAACGATGTTGGACCTCACCGCCAAGGCGGAGGTGGACGGCATTAAATTCGATGGCGTGGATATTTTTCTTTTTGATCCGCATATCAACATTGACTCCAGCGATGATGATTTGAAGCGCATCGCGGACAAAATAGCAGGCAAGGGGTTGGTGGTTGGGTCAGTGGTGGCGCCCATCTGGCCGCCAACCGGTGGAGGGTCTGCGATGGGGAATGAGGAGGAGCGCAAAAAATTTGTCGGTCAGGTGGCCAAGGGATGTCGGATTGCCAAGAAGTTCCGGGAGTTGGGGGTGCGTCCTTACGGGGTGGTCCGGATTGATTCGGCGTGCAGTGTGACGGATTGGGACAAGGACCCCAAGGGTAACACCAAGAAAATTATTGCGACCTTCAAGGAAGCCGCCAAGGTGGCCCGCGACCACGGGGAGCGTCTGGCGGCGGAGGGCGAAATTTGTTGGGGGGGCATTCATAGTTGGAAGTACATGTTGCAGGTGCTCGAAGGGGTAGACATGCCCAAGTATTTGGGTTTTCAGGCGGACATGGCGCATACGTTGCTTTATGTCCTTGGATACAACGCCCCTGAGCACCGGTTGGTGCCGGCCAATTTCCGGTGGGAGCCGGAGGTATTCCACAAGGCGATGAAGAAGCTCACCAAGGCGTTGCGTCCTTGGACGATTGATTTTCATGTGGCTCAAAACGACGCCACAGTGAAGGGGTCTGGCGAGCACGAAAAGACCGGCAAGCATTGCATGGCCACCGATCCCAACGGGAAGCTGAACATTGCCCGCGATGCCGGCTACTGGATGCGCGATGACCAGGGGAAAGTGACCAAAAAATTCAAACATATTTGTTGGGATGGTTGCATGTTCCCTAATGAGGTGATGATGCGGCAGCAAACGTGGAATGACATTTTGGCTGCCATGATCCAGGTGCGCGACAACCACGGCTGGAAGGCATGATGAAGGCGGGCAGAGTGTCGCCAAACAGCTTTTATTGAACGAGTCACACTCTTTTTAATGCATAACTTGAACAATCAGGACAAATTATGAAACCACTCAATGTAGCAGTCATCGGTTGCGGCTTCATGGGCCGCGCTCACACCAACGCTCACCGCAAGGTATGGAACTTTTTCGATGTGCCGTACCGTCCGGTGTTGAAGGTCATTTGTGATGTCAACGAGGAGCGCGCGAAGAAGTTTGCCGAACGCTGGGGTTTTGAGGGATACGAAACCGATTACCGCAAGGTGATGCAGCGGGACGATGTGGATTTGGTGGATATTTGCCTGCCCAATAATTTCCACGCCGAAGTGGCAACAGCCGCTGCCAAGGCCGGCAAAATGATTATTTGCGAAAAACCGCTTGCTCGTGATGGCAAAGAGGCGCTTGCCATGGTGAAAGCTGTGGAAAAGGCGGGTGTGCCCAATTTTGTCTCTTTTAATTATCGTCGTATTCCCGCGGTGAGCCTCGCCAAGCAATTGATTGATGAAGGCCGGTTGGGCCGCATCTTCCATTATCGTGCCAAATTCTTGCAGGATTGGACGATTTCCAAGGACGTGCCGCAGGGTGGCGACGCATTGTGGCGGTTGGATGTCAAGGCTGCCGGCAGCGGTGTGACCGGTGACTTGCTGGCCCATTGCATTGATACGGCCCTTTGGCTCAACGGAAGCATTGACAAGGTCAACGCCATGACTGAGACGTTCGTGAAGGAGCGCCTGCATCAATTGACCGGCAAGGTTGAGAAGGTGGGCATTGATGATGCCTGCGCCTTTTTGGCCCGGTTCAGCAACGGTTCGCTGGCCACCTTTGAAAGCACACGATACGCGCGCGGTCACAAGGCGCTCTATACATTTGAAATCAACGGGGAGCACGCTTCCATTGCTTGGGACTTGCACGATGCACATCGTTTGCAATGGTTTGACCACCGTGACCAAGGCAAGGTGCGTGGCTGGCGCAGCATCCATGTCACCGACCACGGCGGTGAGCATCCTTACATGGATAAATGGTGGGTACCGGGTCTGATGATAGGGTTTGAGCACAGCTTCGTTCACCAACTCAATGACTTCCTTGTGGGTGTGGCCAATGGCAAACCAGCGAGCCCCACATTTAAGGAGGCGTTGGAAACTCAATACGTGTGCGATGCCGTACTGAAGTCGGCGAAGACCGGCCGTTGGGAGAAGGTTAAAAAAGTCTGAGTTGACAGCAAACGTCAAAAAAATCGGCGTGGCGTCTTCATCGCCACGCCGATTTTATTTTAAGGATAGCCCATCAGGGATGGGACTGTTGGCCAAATTATTTGAAGCCCGGCGGATTGGGGGTATAACTCTTGATAAGCAAGCCATCGGGAGTTGCTCCGCCGCTGTAAACGGTGATTCCCACATATTTGCTCACCTTGTCAAACGGTGGCAGCAAAGAAAAATCAAACCACTCCTGAAAGGCCTTGCTGTCATCCGCAAAACCAAGGCGGCTGCCCAAGGGTGTCATCCCCAACAGCTCGCCAATTCGTGGGCCTTCTTTTTTCAGTACGGTAAAAAGGAAGCGCATTGTTTCAGTTTGATTTTCATAATGGAATAAACCGGAATTGAAACCACCGGCCTTTTCTGCGGCTTGTGCTAGTCCAGGTGCGCCAGAAAGAGGCCGCGCGGCCTTGGCTGAGCGAAGATATTGTTCCAAAGCGTCGTTATCATACGAGAGGGCGACGTATTTGCCACTGGCACACAAGCTCAGGCTGCGTTCGCCAACACGCTGGCCTTGAAAATTCATCTGGGGCGTGGGTGGGAATGTGTAAATGGTGGTGCCTTGGAATTGGCGGGTCTTGAGTTGTTGTGGCTCGGCGTCCCGCCGGCCACCACGCTGGCCGCGCATTTGAGCAAAGTTGTTATAGAGGCCCTTGATTGTATCAATCAATTTTTCGGGGGCCGGTGAACCAATCAGCGCGATACCCGGTGCGTTGGCCATGGCTTCCAATGTCTGGCCGGTGGGCTTGAATTCGTAGGTGATGATGTCGTCGCCCAACAGTTCGATCAGGCCTTTGCGCAAGGTGAAATTGGGGTTTTGCTGTTTGAGTGCACTTTCAAAAAAGGCCAGGGCTCCAAGCAGGCCCGGGTTGATGTTGTTAAGTGTTTCCTCAAGGGTATTCCACGCTTCGCCAAAGTTGTAACGTATGCGCGTGAATTTCACCGCATCTTGGGGAACAAAAGGCGGCGGGGCGGTGTCACCTGCCATCGGGGCCAGCAGCTTGAAAAGTCCCTTGCGCGAAGCCTCAGGCACCCCGAGGAAAAATTGCACCGTCGCTCCTTGGTTGTCGCCGTGCAAGACCACGGCGGCTGACTGGGCGTCTGCGATGCCCAAGGCGTTGATGACCTGCACCGGATTCATCGCCATGGGATTGTTTGCGCCACCCGCCGGAGCAGGGTCCACGCCTTTCATGGCCAGGGAGACCAGCAGCTTGACATTAATCCAGCCGTAATACTGGGCGTTGCGAAAGAGACGGTCATAGTCGGCTTTGAAGGTTGGTACATCTGCCAAGGTACGACCGCCCTTGCCGGCATGAAGCTCCAAAACCTTGCGGATTTCCGGGACAGAGGTCCCTACCACAAAAAGAGAATCCTTCTGCCCAAGCGTAAGATGAACAGGGCGGTTTTCAGGGCGTGCGGGTGTTCGTCGTGCCGGGCCTCCGGGGCGGGTGGGAGTGATGCTTTCCCACCCTGCGTTTGGGTCTGGGAAGACCCGCTCAAACACTGTGCGGAGGTCTTCGGTCATGATCGTATAAGTAGTCAGTTCGGCACCTTCCACCTTTTCATTCTTCATCGGCTTGCCCGCTTCGCTCCATTTTTTGCGGATTTCGGCCAAATTTTTAGCCAATTGATCCTTTTTGGCTCCTGTATCCATTAAAAAAAGGAAGGCAGGTATGTTGTCCTTGGTGCCTTGCCAATCGGCAGCCGTTATGGCCAAGGTGGACTGTCCTTGAGCCAGCCCCTCGTAGTCCGCAAACTTCAGTCCCAACTCCTTCTCCAAGGGCTCGACGATGTCTTTCTTGAACTTGGCTCTAAACTTGTCCATGAAGGGTTTCATGGCCGGGTCGTCCAGAAACTTTTTGCCTGGTGAGCTGTTGTACCAAGCTTCCGCTGCTGGGTAATTGGGGGCGGTAAGCACTGCAAGAGTGGTATCCGGAAGCAATTTTTCAGCCGGAGGGACATCGGCCGCCTGCAGGCCGAATATTGCCAGACCACCCGTGACGATGAACCAACGAAGAGCTTTCATGATTTTGATTTTGTTGCCGTAGCGTCTGTCTTGGATGTGATATGCCATGATTTCGGGCGCCATACCAGTCCAATCCGCAAGTTTTTTGACCCCCCTCCGCTTCGGTCGGTTACCGCAAAATCATTTGACGTGGCAGGATTTTCACTATAAAGGTATTTGCATGAGCAGAAACCTGAGCCTGCGACTGTTGAACGCGCTGCTGCTGTTGCGCAGCCGCGTGGCAGGCGGGTTTTAGCTGAAGAAAACAGATATCTGAACCCCGCTGCCACACTGGCGGTGGGGTTTTTGTTTTGGCAGACAAAAATAACACTACCGGCGGCAGCCACGACAAAATAAAACATGAAAAACCAACGCATCATCATTTTCGACACCACGCTTCGCGATGGCGAGCAATGCCCCGGCGCCTCCATGAACTTGCGCCAAAAACTCGAAGTTGCCCGCCAGTTGGCCCGGCTGAAGGTGGACGTCATCGAAGCGGGCTTCCCGGTCATCAGCGAGGGTGACTTCGCCGCTGTCAATGCCATTGCCAAGGAAATCAAAGGCCCCATGATTGCCGGGCTGGCCCGCTGCACGCCGAAGGACATTGATGCAGCTGGTGCCGCACTCAAACCAGCCGGCAAACGCGCACGCATTCATGTATTCTTGGCCACCAGCAAAATTCATCGGGAATTCAAGCTTGGGAAAGCACAGGACGAAATCCTTCGTCTCGCAGTCGAAGGGGTAACTCGCGCCCGCGGTTACGTGGAAAATGTCGAGTTTTCGCCCGAGGACGCTTCCCGCACCGAACCGGAATTCTTGATTGAAGTATGTCGTGCTGTGGTCAAAGCCGGGGCGACCACTGTCAACATCCCTGATACCGTTGGTTGGGCCGTTCCGGATCAATTTGCAGCTTTGATTGCCCAACTTCACGCCGCGGTGCCCGAATTTCAGTCTGGCCAGGCGATTATCAGTGTGCACTGCCATAATGACTTGGGCCTGGCAGTCGCCAATTCGTTGGCTGCCGTTCGCGCCGGTGCACGGCAGGTGGAATGCACCATCAACGGTATCGGTGAACGTGCCGGCAACGCTTCCTTGGAGGAAATTGTCATGGCCCTCAAGACACGAGCCGATTTCTTTGCCGGATACACCGTGGGCGTTAACACGAGGGAAATTGTCAAAACCTCCCGCCTTGTCGCTCGCATGAGCGGCCTCATGGTCCAGCGCAACAAGGCCATTGTGGGCGAAAATGCCTTTGCACATTCCGCCGGCATCCATCAGGACGGCATCCTCAAGAAACGTGAGACCTACGAAATCATGGATCCCATGGAAGTGGGATGGGGCCAAACTGAATTGCCGCTGACCAAGCACAGCGGGCGCGCCGCAGTTTCTGCGCGGCTCAAACACCTGGGTTTCAAGATGAACGATGCCGACATCAACTCCCTTTTCCAACGCTTCAAGGAGATTGGAGACCGCAAGAAATTCGTGTACGACGAAGACCTGATTGCCTTGGTGGAGGGCCATATCGCCGAGGTGCCGGAAACATGGTCTTTAGAATACCTGCATGTCACCACCGGCAACGCCACCATGCCCACTGCTACCGTGCGGCTGCGCAAACCCACCGCCAAAGGTAAAGTGGAACATTTCCAAGATGCAGCCATTGGTGACGGTCCAGTTGATGCCGCCCTCAAAGCCATTGACCGCATTACCAAAACCGGCGGCACCTTGATGGATTACACCCTGCGTGCTGTGTCCCAAGGAAAAGACGCCGTGGGTGAGGTCACAGTCAAGGTTGACTTCGGCGACAAAAAAATAATCACCGGCAAAGGTGCCAGCACCGACATCATCGAAGCCAGCGCCAGAGCCTACCTGAACGCTGTCAACCGTTTCCTTTGCCAAGACGGCTTCCGCCAAAAGGAAAGCAGCCAGCCTTGATTTCATAGTGAGGCAAAAAAACGGTCCCATTAGATTGGGACCGTTTTTTTCTGCATGTCAGTTGCGGAGGGTAAAATTTATGCCATGGTTGTCTCATAAATGTATATATAATGTCTATGAATTGGATAAGTTTTATTGGATTGTTAAGGGATATCTACGGGCCAACGCTGCCAGACTTGAATCGTTTTCAACAACGAGGGCTGCTGGCGGTCAAAATTGGCCAGACTTTCGCTTTGCGTATTGATTTCTTGGGGGAGGAGAAATGTCGCCATCTTGCAAAACTTTATCGTTCAACCACAGCTATCCCGCCGGAGGACATGGAGGCACTGTTGCGACGTTACTGTTCTCCTGAGTGGCATCTGAGTTTTGGCCATATCGAGAAAAGACCGTTGGCTGCTGCGAGTGTGGGACAGGTGCACCGTGCCATTCTTAAAGATGGTCGGCCAGTGGTCATCAAGATGATCAAAAGCGATTTCAAAAAGCGATTTGTAAGTGACGTCCGAAGGCTGAAGAAGTTGATGCGTCTGGCGACATTTCTCTATCCCAAGCTGGGCCGTGTGGCCGATCCCGTTGGTATTTTGGAGCACATTGAAGAATACACGCTGGCAGAACTGGACTTGCGCAATGAGGTTGCACACGCCCGGCACTTGCAGCACTTGCGAGAGCAGCATGCTCATTGGCCAATGCTTGAGCCCCTGCGTTTTCCCCATATTTATGAGGAATTATCGGGCGAAAACGTGTTGGTCATGGAATGCCTTGAGGGAAAAACTTTTGACGAGCTTTTGGAGGCGGGCCAATTGCCCTACGAGGAGCTCCTGAAACTCTTTTTAGTTCACGGTGCATATATGTTTGGAATGGGCGTTTTTCATGGCGATTTGCATCCCGGCAACATCATTTGGCAGAACGGATTGATTTACTTTGTGGATACTGGCGCTCTCAGTCGTGTTTCCGAGCAATTCCGCCTGGGATTGTTTGAATTTTTTGAGGGGCTGGCATTGGATGACTATCAAGTTTCGGCTTTAGCCATTCACAAGATGTCGCGGTGTAAATTGCCTCGATCCCAATGGTTGGAATTTGAGCGGCGGTTTATGGAGCTGTATGATGGTTTTTCAGGCAAAACAGTGAGCGAGGTCAGCTTGACCCGGCAAATGATGCGGACCATACAGCTTGCCGTGCATAGTGGCATGGAATTTGAGCGGGGCATGTATCCCATCATAAAAAGTTTGATGTATTTGGATGGGATGGTCTTGAAATGCAATCCGAGGGCTGTTTTAATGCGGGACATGCGCTCTCACCTGGCCACTTTCAAACATCATTTTGCCCAACCGGCAAATGATGAAACTATGGAATCCAAGACATCGGCACTGGTTTCCGTGAATTAACTGCCCCGCCATGGCTCGAACGATTGTCATCATCGGGGCCGGCCCGGGTGGATTGACCGCCGGCATGCTGTTGGTCCGACAGGGCTATCGCGTTGAGGTTTTTGAAAAAGCCCCTGTCGTGGGTGGACGCAATGCCCCCATAAAACTTGATGGATTTACCTTTGATACCGGCCCGACCTTTCTCATGATGACACGCGTGCTTGAGGAGGTCTTTGCCGAAAGCGGGCGAAAACTGGCTGATTATCTCGATCTGATTGCCATTGATCCTTTCTACCGCCTTCGATTTGACGGGAAGACCGACTTTTTCCCAACGATGGATTCTGAAAGAATGCTGGCCGAGATTGAACGATTGTTTCCGGGAGATGGTGAAAATTATCTGCGCTACAGGCGGCAGGAGGGCAAAAAACTGGACTTGGTCTATCCGTGCCTGCAACACCCATACATGAGGTGGTGGCATTTTCTCAACCCTAATTTCATCAAGGCCATTCCGCACCTTGACGCTTTTACTTCGGTGTACGACCGGCTGAGCAGCTACTTCAAACATGAACACATGCGCATTGCCATGACATTCCAGGCCAAATACCTGGGCATGTCACCTTGGCAGTGCCCGGCCACCTTCACAATCTTGTCCCTCATTGAACATAAATATGGCATTTACCATCCCAAAGGTGGGTTGAACGCCATATCCGCGGCTATGGCCAAGTGTATTGAAGAGGACGGGGGGAAAATTCATCTCCAACAACCGGTGCAGGAAATTTTGGTGGAAAACCGGCGTGCAGTGGGAGTGCGGCTGGCATCAGGCGATAAGGTGGCTGCCGATGCCGTGGTGGTGAATCCAGACTTTGCATGGGCCATGAAACACATGGTTCGTCCGGAGCATCGCCGAAAATATACGGACGAACGTTTGGCGAAGATGGAATATTCCTGCTCCACGTTCATGCTTTATCTTGGGTTGGATAAAATTTATGACATTCCCCACCACAACATAATTTTTGCCCAGGACTACGAGAAAAACGTCAAAGATATTGTCCAAAATGGCCGGCTTTCGGAGGACCCTTCGTTTTATTTGCAAAATGCCAGCCGTTTGGACTCGACGCTGGCTCCTCCCGGAAAATCCACCCTTTACGTACTGGTGCCGGTTCCAAATCGCCAGGCAAACATTGATTGGGAAAAAGAGAAACCCCGATTTCGGGAGCTGGTTTTGCGGCAAATTGAATCTAAAACAGAATTGAAGGACATTCGCCAACATATCGTCGTAGAAAAGGTCATCTCGCCCTTAGAATGGGAGCAGGATTATCATATTTACCGTGGTGCCACGTTCAACCTCAGCCACAAGCTGGGTCAGATGCTCATTTTCCGGCCACACAATCAATTTGAAGAGTTTGATGCTTGTTATTTGGTGGGCGGTGGCACCCACCCCGGCAGTGGCCTGCCGACCATTTACCAGTCGGGCCGGATTGCGGCAAACTTGATATGCCAACAGTACGCACGATAAATGGGGCATTCCGTTGATCAAGGCGTTAAGAGTCGGGATATTGAAAGTTGCATTTTTTGCTAGACCCGGCCCAAGCGCCACTGCAACTTTGCGCTGCGCAGCAAAGTTATGAATGAAACTGCCTTGCAGGACATAGCCCGCCAACATGGCACTCCGGTAATCGTGGTGGACCATAACATCATCCGGCAAAATTATGCCCGCTTCAAAAGCCATCTGCCGAAGGTGCAGGCTTATTATGCGGTGAAAGCCAATTCCTCGCCGGAGATTGTACGCACCTTGTTTCAAGAAGGCGCGAGCTTCGACGTGGCTTCGCTGGCGGAATTCATGCTGGTTTATGACAACATCCGCCATTGGCCTGCGGACAAGCAGCAGGATTTCATTTGGGACAAAATCATTTATGCCAATCCCATCAAGGCCAAGGATACATTGAAAGCACTCAACCCTTACAAGCCGCTGGTGACCTTTGACAACCTTGCCGAGCTTCACAAAATCAAGGCATTTGCTCCACAAGCCGGCGTGGTGGTGCGTTTGCGCGTTCCCAACACGGGTTCCATGGTGGAACTGTCGAGCAAGTTTGGATGTGACTCCGGGGAAGCTGTGGATTTGATTGAAGCCGCGCATCGAATGGGTTTGGTGGTGGAGGGCCTCAGTTTTCATGTGGGCAGCCAATGCACGAACTTCCTCAACTTTGTCCAAGCCTTGGAAATGGCGGCGGCGGTCATGAAGGAAAGCCGGTCCCGCGGTTACGAGCTGAAGATATTGGACATTGGCGGAGGCTTCCCGGCGCCCTACCATAAACACGTCAAACCCTTTGAAGAATTGGCCTCGCGCATTAATGCTGAAATTGATCGTTTGTTCTCGCCGGACATTCAAATCATTGCCGAGCCTGGCCGGTTTTTAGTCGCGACGGCAGCCACAAGCATCGCCACCATCGTGGGCAAGGCGGTGCGCGATGGCAAGACGTGCTACTACATTGACGACAGTGTTTACCACACTTTTTCGGGCATCATCTTCGACCACTGCCAGTACCATTTGAAGGCATTCAAGAAAGGTGAGCCGGAAATCTGCGCTGTGTTCGGGCAAACCTGTGATGGATTGGATTGTATAAGCCAATCCGAATTGCTACCGCCATTGGAATTGGACGACTGGGTCTATGCCGAAAATGTGGGAGCTTACACGAATGCTTCTGCGACCTATTTCAACGGCTTTGCGCCGGCACGACTGGTCCACTTGAACTATCGCGCTGAAGCTTCGTAAACGCTTTCCAAGCTCCCTCCACATCCGTCCAATTTGGATTCGGTAAAGCCTGCACTCGGACGGTGGCCCGTGCTGCTTTACCTGCAGGCAGGTCACGACCGAACAAGGAAAGGTAAATGGAATAGTGTCCCTCCGTTTCATAGGGCATGGCCAAGGCAAAGCATTCCTTGGGGTCTCCCAGCACGGCCACCGTCAATGAATGGGTCGGCGCATGACGCACAGCCACAGGAATAGCGAAGGTTGGGCGCAAGGTCCAAGTTACCGGATGAGGTTCAAGCTTCCATCGTCCATCTTCAATTAATGCGGCGAAGTTGGCGTGGCGGGGAAACATTTGCCAATCCCCTGCTTCGCGTGTGGCATGGGTCAAGGTGGGAGTCGAGCTGGATTGGGTACCGGTCCATACCATGACGTTGGAAAAGGCGGGTGAAAAATAGGAGGCCACAAATATTTCAAAGCCCTTCAAGGTTTGCCGCGGATTCACTGTTAGTTGAAGGTCCACCGTTTGAGCGTCCTGCCAGATGTATTGTCCTGTAACATCAAAGGGGCGATCGGCCTGCGCCGGACAGAATACAACAACCGAACCATCCTTTTGCAGCCGACTTTGGTGGGGCCAGTCCCACCCGCCGGCTCCATAGCGGCGACCGTCGGAAAAAACGCGGTACACCGCCAGCCATCCCATGGAACGCGCCAGTGTAAACGAGTCAGCGGTTCGTTGGACAGGGGTTAGCCCAAAACTTTTACCATTTGCTTGTAATTGGCCGCGCCAGATGCCCGTATCGAATGAAAAACCGTTGGTGGTGGCATGAAAAGCAGGTGCGGCAAGGAGTTTGCTTGTGAAAAGCCCCAACGCAATAAGAAGAAAGGCAGTGCCTCGTGCAAAGGTCGTTGTGTGCTTCATGGATGCACACAGCATGACCCCTTATGGCCGGGACATCAAGCCGTCAATGCGGCATCCCAATCCTTCCACACTGGTTCATATCCCAGTCGGCGGATAAACTCCGCCACTTCCTCGGCGGAGCGTTCATCTGCGATCTGGAATTGGCCGGTGGCAGTAGCCCCGGCGCCCGCCCATTCGCTGGCGCCGGCTGCCAGCTCGCGGATGCGGCCCCGTTCGGTGAAGTGAAGTTTGTCCCGCCCGGCACCAGTGTAACCACCGGGCTCGGTGTGGCTCCCTGCACTAATCAAGGTGATGCCCAATGGCAAAACCCCATTCCGCAATGCTGGGGATTCACGCGTGGAAAGCACCAGACCCACATCCGGCAGGAGCAGCCGAAAGGCGCAAATGAGTTGCACCAAGTCGCGATCAGCCATTTGAGTACGCGGTTGGAATTCGCCGGCACAAGGGCGCAATCGTGGGAAGGAAATGGTGAGAAACGCTTTCCAGCAATGCTTCAGTAAATAAAGCGCATGCGCTGCTGCAGCAACGGCTTCATAACGCCAGTCCGCCAAGCCGTATAACGGCCCGATGCCAAGCCGGCGAAAACCTGCGGCGTACGCGCGTTCAGGAGTAGCCAGGCGCCATTCAAAATCTCGTTTAGGGCCGCTGATGTGCATTTCACGGTATACCTCACGATTGTAAGTTTCTTGGTACACCACCAAGCCATCTGCGCCGGCTGATACCATGCGCCGGTATTCCTCCACATCCAACGGACCAATCTCCAGTGAAACGCTTGGGGTGCGGCGATGCACTTCCCGCACGCAATTTTCCAGGTAGTCCACACTTATAAAGCGGGGGTGCTCACCAGCGACAAGCAACAGATTGCGAAAACCTTGAGCCAAAAGGGCATCTGTTTCGCGGCATACTTCCTCGATGCTCAAAGTTACCCGCAGGATCGGATTGTCACGCGAAAAACCGCAGTAGGCGCAATTGTTGATGCACTCATTGGATAGGTACAACGGCGCAAACAAGCGAATGACCTTGCCGAAGCGTTGTTGTGTCAGCCGTTGGGACCTTTGAGCCATAATTTCCAAAAAATGGTCCCCTGCCGCAGGAGAGAGAAGTGCGGCGAAATCTTGCAAGGACAGACGCCTGCTTTCCAAGGCGGCTCGAACGCGGGAGGTGGAGGCCTCCCGGGCGGTAGCCGTCAGTGCGTCCAAAGGCAGAGTGCGAAATTCTTCAACAAAACTCATGGTGCTCGTGGAAGGGGATTTTCCTTCCTCCAGGGGTCTGCCAGTTATTGCAGCCACCCGTCATGGGCGCCGAGCATATCCTCTCTTAAAATTTTGTCCAGAGTAGCGGAAAGGTCAAACTACAATCGGGCATATTTACTCCTCACCTGGAAGATGTGCCCCGAAGAATCTCCAAAAGTTCAGAAGGTCGGTTGAAGCCGTTTTGTACAGCAATTTCCCGCAAGGTTTGGTTGGTGGAGGCTTGGATTTTTTGGTTGGCAAGCCTCTGAAGAGCTTCGTTCAGGGCAATGTTTTCTTCCTCGCAATATTGCGCCAATGTCTTCCACCCCACGCCACCACCTTTTCCGCCGGAGGTGCTTGTGTTCCCTTGGCGACCTTTGCCGCGGGACTGCTGAGGGGCTACCATCAAGTCATAAATTTGCTGCGCTGAACGGTTGTAACGTTCGGCCAATTGTTGAACCTGCATTTCCGGAGATTCCACTCGCAAGCCTGCTGCTGCCAGACGGTTGGTGGCCTCCGATAGTTCCACCCCCGCTTGTCGAGCAAGCTCAGCCAATGAAAGCAACTCGGCGTGAGGGATGGGGGCACGCCGACCGGGTTGTTCCCAGCTTTCTTTGAGCGAGTCGTTCCAGGCAAGGAATTGGTTGAATGGGGGCCAGTGAAAATGAGTACCCAGGGCTACCACACCGCAAATCAGCAAGGCCGTCGCCCATTCCCATCTAAAACCAAGGCGTCCGGCCAACCGGTCCTTGAAATACCCCACCATTGGACGCCAGTTCAACACAATGTGAACCACCGAAATCACCAGGAAAAGCGCGCTGAAACAAACATGTAGGGCTGTCCATTGTTTCTTACTCAGGCCCAGCAATGTCCAGTTGGTCCAATTGGCCACGCGCCCTGGAGGGGCAACAAAAAGCATAATCCCCGAGATAAGTAAAATTACAAAGCCCACTAGGATAAGCACCGAAGTTAATGCCCGCCAACTGAAAGATTGGCCTCTGGCCTTTGTCCGTTTTGTTTCTTGCATATCAAGATTGAGCAGGGATTAGCCCAAAAGTTACACAAAATGTTGCCCTCCATGTTTTCCAATCTTTCCCTTTGGACTTGGCCAAGTCCAGGAGGTGCAGGGAACGTATTGCGGAACCCGCCATTTAATGGTAGTTTGCCATGACTTGAGGCAAGGCATGTTTGACGACGACAACAACCGGAAGGCCGACAATGACGGCGAACGCAAGGGCGGAGATTTCAAGGTTTCGCCGAGGACATGGCTGGTATGGATTATCATACTGGCAACCATACCTTTGTTGATGATGCTTAAAGAGCGCACCGACGGGGTACAACAACCCATGCGGCGCGCCGAGTTTTTCTCCCTCCTGCAAAGCAACATGATTGTCGAGGGAACCATCATGTTGGATTCCCAATACAACAATCTTTACACCATCGCCGGGAAATATCGCGTTGAGCGCAATGGGAAAATCGAGGAAAAACCCTTTGTCCTTAAGGATGTGATTTTGGAGGAAAAAGACCGGGAGATGATTTGGGAGAGCGGAAAATTCGACACTCAAAAACCCAACACCGTCCTCACGCAATTATTGGTGGGTGTGCTCCCCATCGTGTTGATTGTGGGGTTGATTTATTTCTTCCTCATCCGGCAGATTCGCATGGCAGGGCGGGGTGCCCTGAGCTTTGGAAAGAGCAAGGCCCGCATGTTGAGCAAAGAAAAGAATAAAACCACCTTCAAGGATGTGGCCGGAGTCGAGGAGGCCAAAGAGGAGGTGCAGGAGTTGGTGGAGTTCCTCAAGGACCCCAAAAAATTTCAACGTCTTGGCGGGCGCATTCCCAAGGGTATCTTGATGATCGGTGCTCCGGGGACGGGCAAGACTCTCCTTGCCAAGGCCATCGCTGGCGAGGCCGACGCCGCTTTCTTCAGTATCAGCGGCTCGGATTTTGTGGAGATGTTTGTTGGTGTGGGCGCCAGCCGCGTTCGCGACATGTTTGAGCAAGCGCGTAAAAATACGCCCTGCTTGGTGTTCATTGATGAAATTGATGCTGTGGGGCGCAGTCGTGGCCACGGCCTGGGCGGGGGAAATGATGAAAGGGAGCAGACCCTGAATGCCTTGTTGGTGGAGATGGACGGGTTTGACACCACCGACGGCATTATCATCATCGCCGCCACCAACCGGCCTGATGTATTGGACCCTGCTTTGTTGCGTCCGGGACGGTTCGACCGGCAGATTGTCATCAACCTGCCGGATGTTCGTGGACGCGAGGCCATCCTGAAGGTTCATGCCAAGAAGGTGAAACTTGACCCGAGCGTGGACTTGGCTGTGATTGCCCGCGGCACACCGGGGTACTCAGGAGCCGAGCTGGCGAATTTGTTAAACGAGGCTGCCCTGCTTGCTGCGCGAGCGGGTAAAAAATCAATTACTATGGCCGAGTTGGAGGAGGCGCGGGTCAAAGTGCGATGGGGCCGTGAACGGCGCAGCCTGGCCATGAGCGAGGAAGAGAAGCGGAGCACGGCCTGGCATGAAGCCGGCCACGCGTTGGTCAATGTATTGCTGCCCCATACCCATCCCTTGCACAAGGTGACCATCATTCCCCGGGGGCAATCATTGGGAGCCACCATGTCCCTGCCGCGTGAGGACACTTGGAGCCGCCGTAAAAAGGAAATGCTGGCGATGATTTCGGTAATCATGGCCGGACGCATCGCCGAAGAGATGTACACCGGCGATGTTTCCACTGGCGCCGCCAATGATATTCAACAGGCCACCAGCATTGCTCGCGCCATGGTTTGCCAGTATGGCATGAGCGAAAAATTGGGCATGATTCAATACGGTGAAGAGGATGGTTACGTCTTTTTAGGACGTGAGATGGTTCGCAGCAAGGGCTACAGCGAACAGACCGCCCGGGAAATAGACAACGAAATCAAACGCATCATTGATGATTGCTACAAGGTAGCCAAAGATTTGATTTGGGAGCACCGCGACAAACTGGAAGCCATCGCCCAAGCTCTATTGGAATACGAGACCCTTGACGGCACTCAGGTCGAAGAAATTGTGCGTACAGGTAAGTTCACGCCATCAGAACCGCAATACCGCGGTGGTGCTCCGGTGGGGGCGCCGGCGGACACCCCTGCGCCTGAGATGGCTGTCCCCAAGCCGCCCACGCTTCCGGGCCTTGGCTCACCGGCCCCGGCCCCGGCATGATAAATTGGTGCAGTCCGGATTCAAAAATCACCTGTAACTAATGCACTTTTTTTGGCGACGGACGGGATGGATTTTGGTAAAGTAATTCCATGAACCGACCCGGTGCCTCACGTTTGGACAGTGAGTTGACCAACTTGGAGCTGCTTGGCCTGCTTTCCTCGCGCATCATTCATGATTTGAAAAACAAACTGGCGGTGATTTCCGGTCACGCCCAGTTTGCCGAAATGTCCAAGCAGAATCCTCAGGTGGCCGCTTCCGGTATGGCCATCATCAAGCGGGTGAGTGAAGAAGCGGGAAAACACGTTGAAGCTTTGGCCAAACTCCGGCGCAGCCTTCCCGCAGAGCGACATGAATGTGAACCTTCCGCAGCACTGGGTGTGTTGACGGAACTTTTGGCCGGGCGCGAGGGATGGGAATTGCGCTCTCCCAATGCTGGGGATCTTGGTAAAATTGCCGTCGAACAGCGTTGGTTGCGTTTCATCTTGCGGCATTTCTTGACCAACTGCCGCGGCAACCATGGCGTGGTCACCGTGGACCAAGCACGAGGAGAAGTCCCGACGGAGGGGGCCGATGTAGCTCCTTTGTTTCCCGAACGACAATGCTTCCGGGTCCGCATCCGATGTGAGGCCAGCACTGGGGGCACACCGCCTCTGAATGAGGATCCGGTGCTGCAATTTCAAACGCTGGCCGTTTATGAATTGATACGAAAGTTGGAAGGGGGGTTGGTTCAGCAGGCAGGCCCGGACGGCATGGAGGAAATTGTGATTTTGATTCCCTTGGTGCATACTACCGCCCGCGCATGATGCAGGAAACTATTGCAAAAATTGAAGCCCGGCTTGCCGCCGCAGAACAACTGCCGGAGGAAAAGCGGGCGGAGCTGCTGGGGCTGCTGCGGCAGCTTAAAGAGGAGGTGCAAGTCCTTTCTCAAACTCATGCCGAGGATGCCCGCAGCATCACTCAATTTGCAGCCTTGTCCGCCCATGAAGCCACGCGGGAGGAAATCAAACCACCTTTGCTTGAAACATCTCTGAGTGGGTTGGCGCGCTCCGTGGAGGGCTTCGAATCTTCTCATCCCAAGCTTGTGGATATTGTCAACCGCATCTGCACCACCTTGTCCAATTTGGGGATTTAGGTGCTCACCAAGGGGGCAAGATGGGACTGTCCATCGCATTTCTCACGCACGAACCCTTTTACCCGCCGAGTGGTGGTGGGTCTTCGGAGGCCATTTATTTGGTGCGTGAAATGGTCCAGCGGGGCCATCGTGTGCGATTGTTTTGCCCCCAAATGGAGGACCTGCAGGGTGTGGAACAGAACTTCAAAGTGAAGCTCGAACCTTTCACGCGGTGGAAAATGGGCCGGTATGCACGGTGGCGCAATTTGAAGTACTTGGCCTTTCCATGGTTCCTCGAAAAACAAGCGGCAGCTTCATTGCGGGCCACCCCTGCCGATGTCATCGTTTCCCAACACACAATTGCCTCGGTGGCGGCTGGCAGGCTTAAACGCCGTCTGAAAATTCCTGCCATCATGAATTACCTGGATTTTCTGACAGGTTTTATGGAGGCATGGCCTGCCTACATTGCTCCGCCGTTTTTACTGCGGGGCTTGGAGCATTTTGAAGTTACTTTGCCGCGACGGTACGAGGCCGATGGCGTTTTGGCCATCAGCGACACCATGGCCGATCATTTGAGCAAGGCAGGCTATCCGCGGGAACGCATTTGTCCCATTTATTTTGGTTATGACAGTGCGGTGTTCACGCTTCGGCAGGAGAGCGATGTGCCACCGCAAGACAAGCCGGTTTTAGTCATGCACGGTTCTTTTGATCAACATCACCTTGGTCGGATTGCGCTTGAAGGCATGGCTGAGGTGGCCTCCCGGCGGCCGGAAGTGGTGTTTCGCTTTGTGGGACGCCAAACACCAAGTCTGCTGGCGTTTGTTTCCCGCCTGCAATCACGGGTGCCTCAAGTTCGCGTCGAATTGACCGGATTTACACCTTATCATGAAGTTGCACGGCACTTGCACACTGCCAGTGTGGGCTTGGTGCCTTACGAGGAAACCACCGGCACACATTGCGCGTTTGTGGCCAAAATAGTGGAATATTTGGGGGTTGGATTGCCTGTGGTGAGCACGGCGATTCAGAGCATCCAAAGGTATTTTGCCAACGAACCCATGGCCCGGTTTGTTCCATTTTCGGGAGGGGCCTTTGCAGAGGCGGTCCTTGAACAATTGCAACTTCCGCGCTCTCAAGTCATTGAGGGAGGACGACGTGCTTCAGACCGAGTTCGGCGAGAATTGGACTGGCAAATCATCAGCCGCAAGGCGGTGGATTTTATTGAAGGCGTTGCCACTGCCGCAAAGACTTGATGCGACAAGCCAGAGGCTCCTTGGGGGGAACGTCTCGAAAGGAATACAGTTATTTGGGCGGCAAGCCCATGTAACGATAAACATCCGTTATCGCCCACAAATTCCACGGGTCAAATGCCTGACCAAATTTAAGGGGACGGGCGCTATAGTCAGCCCAAATGTAGTTCGACATGCCCCCTTGGGTGTTGCGAGCCGTCCGCATGTGCTTGTTTTGGTCAAGCTGAAGGATGTCATCGTACATGTCGTAGTCCATGTAGTAATGGCCGGAATCGTGCTCTTTTTCGCCAAAGACAATGGTTTGTGTGGGGTCTTTGATGGCATTTTCGCTCAGCACGCGTGTGGACGTGCCGTCGCGGTAGTTCGCCCAATCGTTCGAGGCGTTAAGCTTAAAATAATCATTCCACCCATTGATGATGTAACTGCGCGGGGAGGCGTCCGCGGGATATTGTGCGGCGGTGTTGTCCCCTTGCCCAAAAGTCTGGGGATTCATGTCGTCACTGGGGCATAGGAGTAGCTTGACGTTGTTAAAGTATGGGAGCAGGCGGGTGGGCCAGCGCTCGCGGCGGGTTCGCGGTGGGTAGTAATTATCATTGTCATGGACGTACATTTGGAGTGCCAAACCCAACTGACGCATGTTGTTGACGCATTGGATGCGTTGGCCACTGGCTTTGGCACGTCCCAAAGCGGGAAGCAACATGCTGGCCAGAATGGCGATGATGGCCACTACAACCAACAATTCAATAAGGGTGAATCCCCGCCTGAAAGGCTTGGTGCCGATGTGTTTATTCTGATAATTAGTGCACACCATACCATCCACTTAGACGCCAAGAGAGGCGGGCACGTTACGCTTTTTTTTATTTGAAATCCCAGCTTTTTAGGCGGGACTTCGATGCAGAAAGTTATTCCGCCGCCCGTAATCGGTAAAACCGGGCATTGGGTTGTTCCGGCACGGCATTTTTCGGAAGGGGCAAAGTCAGGAAAACACGGTACCATGGGGCCCCCGGCAATGGTGCGGCTTGGCGCGTCAAGGGGCGTGCGACTGGTTCCCAATGCTGCAGGTCCTCTGAGCTTTCCAAGACATACGGCAGACCGGCGGCAGCCAAATATTCCAAAACGAGGTTACCGGCTGACACACGCGGTGAAGAGGCAAATCCAAGCAAGTAACCGGGGCCCGGGGTGCTGCTGAAGCCGCCAGTGAGATGGCTGACCTGCAACGCGTAATTCACAGGTGCAGCACTTGGATTATAAACTCCGATGTTCCATTTGCCCGCAACTGGGGCATTGCTGACGATTATTTGTTCAATATTTGTGCCGGCGGTGATGGAGCTGAAATCGAAACTCCCCACCGTAGGATAAGCTGGCGCACGTGACAGCAATAGGTCCACGTTGCCATCTGCGGGGATGAGGGTAAAGAGGCCCGTCGTGGCGTCCGGGGGCAGGGTCACTTCGTAGTAGGTCAAAGCATTGGGGCCCAAGATGCCAAAAGCCGGCGGGCCTCCGGAGGTAAGCACCGGCACATTAAAGCTGACGGTCAATGTAAAGGTATTCGTGGTGCCCGGACTTTCATTGCGCACGCCGAGGTAATAACGGATTCCTGGAATGATCTGCGGATTGCTGAATCCCAATGCATCCAACACGGCCACCCCATTTTGGACGTCGTTCAACAACACAACCGTACCCGGCGTATTTGTGTCGGGAATGCCGATTTGGTTGAACAACAAGTCCAATTGTCCGCTACCGCTCACGGTGGCTAGCGCATTGGTGGCGATGGTGGCGGCTGAGGGGACATCCACTGCAAAGAAAAGCGTTTGCCCGCCGACTACTGTTGCCGTTACAGGAACGCCATTGGTCAGGGCATTTGCCAAAGCGTTTGTGTTGATGAATGCCAAGTTTAATCTCCAATCCAAAAGTGCGGCATCCGTGACTGGATTTCCCGCGAGGCGGTCCCATATCTCCAAACGCCAGAAGCCCAGTGATGTTTCGCCGATCAACTGATTCAAGGATTCTTCAGGTAAGACAAAAAGACGATTAGTAACCGGCACCCCATTGGTGTCCAACAAAATGGCCGGGTCGTAAGGTGGTGGTTGGAACTTGATGGGGGTGGTGGTCAGATTCGTGTTTTCGGTGAAGCTCAGGTAATAATAACGGCCGCTCATCACAGTGGGCGTGTAAATCCACGCTGTGCCTGAGTTTCCGTTTTCCTGATTGATCACCACTATCAAGTTGGTGTCGGTCCCCGGGCCATAGTCCACCAGTAATGTGCCAGTCCCGCTGATGAAACCGGAATCAAATATCAGGCGTCCTTCGTAATAGACCCTCAAGTTGTCGGGAATATCAAAGAAATCATAATCTATTTTAAGCGTTCCCAAAGTCTGAGTCACAGTAATGATGTTGGTAATCGGCTCCGGCGTATCCCAGAATTGCTGTGGTGCAAGGTAATTGGTCACCAAATAGCCTGACCCTAGATTTGTGGTCAGGGGGCCCCCGCGGTTTTCCATCAACACAATCCGGGTCTGACTTGGGCTGACGAGCGTCAGCACTAAATCAGCCACGCGCGGGTGGTCCAGACGCACATCCACCATCACATCAGCAATTAAACGATTTTGGGGCACATACACAGATGAATTAGTGGTAATGTCGTCGGTTAAATTGCGACTGATGCCGGGGAGGTAAGCTTGGAAGGGATCAGCATTTAGATTTCGCCCAAATGCCACCCCCAGGCGCACCTTGATACGGCTGGGGCTTGGATTAAATACGCCTGCAACCCACAATCCAGCCGTCAATGGAGGTGAGTCGTAGATGCTGAGGTCCATTTGTCCGCCAGGGGGGGTAATGGAGATGGATTTGTCATAATCCAAAACAGTTGGGGGGCTGCCCCGGTTGACATACAGGTCAAAAGCCACGTTTGGTCCTTCAATAATGGAAACCGTAAAGGAAACGTTGGTGACTCCCGGCGGAACATTTATGGGTTCGTAATGGTAGGCCCCGGGTTGCACCCAAAAGTCTGTATAGGTATAGCCAAGGTCATTGGTCATTTCCATCGCCGGTTCCAAGCGGATCGTCAGACTATTGACCATGCCAGTGTGATGAAGCGCGTTGTCCACCATAGTCAACATCCACATGCCTTGTCCTTCGTCCCCGATGAAATCGCGGAGGCTTCCTGGCCCTTGAGTGTAACGGCTGTCGGAAATATCGCCTTCGTCGCTGTCGTCGTAGATAAACGTGTAGGTCACCGGCGAAGGAGGCACCATGTCATCCCCAAATGTGTGGTTGTTGAGAACTGCAAATTCATCTCCGCTTTCACCGGCATGGCTGAGAATACCGATTAAGTCACCCAAGTTTTCATGGGTGATCACATTGGTCACCACGACGCGCCGGATGGTGATGGGTTCCATGGCAATGGCAAAAACCATCGCGCCTTGCGGGTCATCTGGCATTCCGTCGGGCACTTCCACGTTTACGCTCAAGCCTTGAACAATCAAATTGCCTTCCTCATCGCGTTGGGAGAAGGGATTGTTGCTGGAGCTGGCAAACAGGCCGTACTCCGATGCTTGTTGGTCTTCGCTTTTGACGCCAATGTAATACACCTGGCCTTCCGGTGCGTTGGTCAATACGACGGATTCGTTGCCGCCGCGACGGGTGGATTTCAATGCGTTGGCGATGGCCGCGGCGTTCAGATTGGTCAGCGAAGGGTCTGTGCTTACATACAAATCAATGTCCGCATCCAAAGCCCGCGGGCGGCTCAGGTTGGGGGGAATAAAGGTCAGGAAAGCCAGGTTGGTGCCGGCTGCATTTGTGCCGATGGCGCTGTTGGTGAACACGTAGAAATTCCATTGGTTCATCACTCCATTGGTGCCACCCACCAACGGCGGATTGGCACCAATTCGCTGCCGCATCAATGCTTGGCCATTGGTGAGACCGACAACGATTGGGGCAGGATTGGGAACGATCGCAGCCTCGGTGACTTGCAGGGCATTGGCATCGTTCCGCGCATCGCTGGAAATCACCAGAGCATAGTCTTGACCTATGCCATTGGTAAAGCTTGTTACCGCGTTCACATTAACGCGACGCGCCCGGACGATGACAGTGAAACTGCCACCGGTGGGTTCACGGACGATGACATTTTCAACGTTGTTGACAAAATCCGCCTCCAAGGCCGCAAGGACATTGGAGCCGGCTTGGTTGGTGGCCACCACCGGCGAGGTGAAGTCACTGTCCGGTTCGAAATTATTTCCGAAAAATACTTCATGTGTAATGTTGTTACTGACAATGAGATCAAGGTCGTTGACCAATTTAAGACTGGCCACGGGATTCCCCGGCGGATCGGTCCAGACCAACGTCACGCGCAAGGGTTGAGTCTGCGCTGCCGCGGATAAGGTGACCGTCCGAGCCTGGCTATCGCCGGTGGTGAGGATTCGATTGGTTGCTTGGTCAAATAATGCCGCCGGCACGGTGGGAATGCTGTTGGTCAAATTAGCAACACCCCAACCTTGGTAGTTGATAAAACTGCGCGTGTTGAGGTCGTAGTCCGGTAGAGAGCGCGCACCGTTAATGAGGAGGGCCTTCATTAAAGCCGGACTGTTGGTGCGGCCCAAGTTCTTTTGAAAATACTCCTGCATCAATGCGAGCATACCCGACACCATGCCCGCTGCCATGCTGGTTCCGGATTCGTAGCGATAGAGATCGCCCAGTGCGTCATTCAGTTGTCTCAACTCTTCAAAGTAGGTCCCGAAATCCATTGCGGTGCCGACGATGACGGTCAAATCAAACGTTACCGGGTACAAGGTGGGATTGCCAATGGCATAAAAATATTGCGCGGCTCCTCCGGTGACTGTGACGGTAACGTCATTGACTCCCCTAAAATCGGCCGCCGTAGTATTGGTGCCGCGATTCACAAAGATCGGCAATGCCGGCATAGGGTTGGGTGATGACGGGTTGGGTAATATGCGAATACGCAAGCGGGTGGCCGTGTCCGGTACACCAATGCTGAATTCGTTGGTGGTGCCGGCGGGGAGGGTTACATTGTAGAAGTTGTTCACAAAACCGCTACCACTGTTGGTCGGGGATTGCCATCCCGAGGCGCGACATGAAATGACAAATTCACCCGGCGCCACCACATCGGGTTTGAAACGCCCGTGTTGTCCTTCCTGCCCGGGGGATACATTTCCGCGGCTGCTATGAGCAGCGACTTCCACAGAACTGTCGGTATGTCCCAACCACACACGATTTGTTTGGTCATTGACCACCACGGTGTTGGTGATGAAGCGTTTTTGCTCCAAGCTGCCCACCGTAATCACGTTCTTGGCTGTGGCCGGTGCCAATATTGTCCCGGGGCCGCCACCTTGGCCGTCCGCCGTGCCACCGCCATCGTTTCCGGCGGCAAACACAAAGAGGACGGGCTGTTCACCAGCCTGCCCGGGCAAGGCATCACGCGTGGCCGCATCAAAACTGGCGCTGGCATAGTTATACGAATAGGCATCTTCGTAATACCAACTGTTATTGGAGATGAGTACGTTGGTGCGGGCGGTGTTTTCTTGAAGCAGCGCGTCGGAAAAATAGTCAAACAGGGCATACTGCGAATAAAGACGTGCTGCAGGTGCCATTCCGCGCATGACGGCACCATTGGTTGAACCCGGCGGGGTAACCGACAAAGGACTGCCCGTGCCGTCACCGGCGATGGAACCGGCGATATGCGTTCCGTGGCCATCTGCATCCACGGTTGCGCCAAACACTCGTCCGGCCAAAGCCGGATGACTGGCGTCCACACCTGTGTCGTTGATGCCGACGGTCACACCGTCGCCGGTCAGTCCAAAATAATTGCCGGACGTGGTGGAATCGGGTGCCACGGAAGCAGTGACGCGCGCCAAGTCATTGGCCCGTTTTCGGGCGCGCGCCTTCTCAATCGCCTGAACCTCAGGCATCCGTGCCAAATCGGCCAGTTTTTCAGACGGCAATTGAACAAAAAGCTGCGGGCCAAAAGGCGTGGGTTGTTCCCGCAAGAATTCAGCGCCCATGCGGTTCAAGTGCTCGCGGGCCGTTTGGTCCACACCGGGGAATAACACCACCGAAAGAGTTATTGTTTGAGGCAATGGCACGGGGGAAAGCACGCCCGCCAGCAGTTCTTCTTCCAATTTGTAATAAGGTTCATACGGCACCACGGCTTGCACATCGGGATGTCCCTCCAAGCGTCCTGCTGCAGCGGCGTCGGCACGCACCAGCCATGCATTGTTGGGAATGTATGAGATGGGTTCCACCCCGGCCGCTTTGAGGGCTGCGAGGAAATGGGCATCCGCCAGTTGACGAGCTTGGACGATGAAAGCGCCCGGTTCACCACCGGCTTTCAGCGTGGGGGGGATGGGCAATGCGGTGGGTAGCGTTGTATCAAGCAAGGCATTGCGGAGCAACAAGGCGTGGTCTTGGCGTGCGAGGGCATCTATAGATTTTTCCGTGTTGGCCAGACGGTGGGGGTAACGTGGATCACGGTTTGCAGAAAGAGTGATTGGTTGAACGTCAGGAGCGGCAGGTGCCGTTGTGGTGCGAAGATTGGCTGTTGTAGGAGCTTCCACGTGGGTCGCCAGAGTGGAGGAAGCTGACGGGCCAAGGGTGCCGCTCCACCGCAGCCAAAGCACTGATGCGACAAGCATCAGGCTTAGCGGCAGAATAAACTTAAGCGAGCGTTTCATAACCTAATTTACGTTAAATGGATGGGATTGTGCGTGTAAAAGGTGGGGAAAATTTCCTCTAAATTGGTTTGTTCTGTTGGTTTTTGAAAAATCTTTCTTTCCCTCACCCTAACCCTCTCCCTGAGGGAGAGGGAAAGTGTGCACGCTGCGATTATCGAAGCGTTAGGAAAGGAGGGGTACAAGTAGAGACCATTAAAAAAAATAGCAGCGGTCGAATTATTGTAGGGACTTTGGATGGTTCGCCCTCTCCCCGTGGGAGAGGGTAGGGGTGAGGGGGAAAGTTGGTGTGGAATAGGATTTCCCCTCACCCTGGCCCTCTCCCCAAGGGAGAGGGGATGGTCTGAAAGCGTCACCCTGGCCCTCACCCTAGGGGAGAGGGGATAAATTGATAGGGTCACCCTAGCCCCCTTCCGGAGGTAGAGGGGATGAGATGATTTGGTAATGGGCATTGAATGCAGGGGGTGGATTGTGCAAACACTTTCCGTTTGTGACCATCGGTCACAATAACAGAAATATGACCAACCCCCACGCATGTTTGATTACTCGGGCGGTAAGAAGTTAAAGCTCTCGATAATGACTCGTGGGCGCACGGTACCTGCGTTTGGAGCTGCATCTTCAATCCGCACCACCGTTCGCGTTCCCACCTCGCCGGTAACCACGTAATTGGTGCAAAGCATATAGGCGGGGTGGTTGGGGGCGACGGTCATTTGCAGCGAACCATTTGCGGGCCGCAGCGATTGACCCCACGCGTAAATCACAAACCGCGGGTCATCCACCCGTAAAAGCGACATCAGCTTGAACGGCAGGATTTCGTATGCGTAATCCGACAACGGGCTGCGCTGGTTTGGCCCGGCATTGGGTTGCTGTTGGGATGCATTTAAATAAGGCAAGTTCACCGTCAATTCGGGCACTTGCAAGAGGTCGCTCACACGTTCAAATCGGCCGCGTGGCAGAGTGGCGCGGAAATTCATGATGCCTTGATAAATTTGGTCGAGCTCCGGGGAGTTTGGTTTGATATCTACATCCATCAAGGTGTTATTTGTTGGAGTGACCACCAAAATGCCGCTTAGCGCTGCCGCCCAGGCGGCATAATTGGTTTGATTGATGGGCATCAATCCCCGAGTGGCTTCCGGATGGGGGGCCACGGTGAACAAATCCACCAGGCGCCAATCATTGGTAGGGTGACTCACATGTGGCATCCGGCTGCCAGACCACCGGCGCCAAGTCTGGTCATCGGCTGCCGGGCTTTTCAGATAAATGGTCTGCCACGGAGTGCCACGATGAACACGGCCCAACCAGCCCACGTTGGCAAACTTGGTGTGCGGGAAATCCCAATCGTCAGAGCTCCTAACCTCAGGATCTTTAACCGTGAGATTAAAATCGAATTCACCTCTGCGGACCATAGCTGGGTCCTGCCAGTAATTTGGCCGTCCTCCCCAAGGTTCATAAAAATCGTTTAGCTTTCCAATGTTCCAGTTGGTGTCCAATTGAAAAGAAGATCTTAATATTCGTGTGACATTAGTTACTCGGAGATCATCCAGATGGTAATGGACCAGGGGATCATTGACCTGCCAAGACTTAGTTATGCATATTTTGCGTGTTGGGGAAAAGGGAGATTGCTGCACCAAACCTGACATGGGCAATTGACTGCGCTGGTAACGCAAGGGGGCATAACCCATGAATACACGGAATGTGTCAATGGACTTTTCCTTGTCCAAGCCTTGCGCAGCCTGATCGCTGTAACTGCGCCAATCGCCCGCACTTACAGTTCTGTTGCCGAGGCAGACTTCGATTTGGTTGTAAATACCCTCCGTCGGGGCCAAAACGGTATTTCCGCCGATGCGGTTGGTGAGCCACATGCTGGCGATGGCTGAGGGCTCGGAGAATAAGTCATTATTAGCAAGCAATTCCCTGTAAATATCAATTTTTTGATCCAAACCGCTTATATTTACATAGTCCACAATTCTGCCGTTATCAATAATTGCAAAAAATGCGTAATTTCTAATGGTCAATATCCACCGTGGATTGTGAAATCCAGGAGTCCTGTCAAAGCCTGGATTTGGAGTGACTTTTACAAACAAATTGCTGGCAACAAAGAACGCTGAATCCGGCAAATAGGTGAAGCTTGAATAAAGTGGTACTCGAAAATTGCGCAGGTTTCTTCTATCAGCAGGGTTCCACGAATCCCAACTTCCTTGAGGGATATCGCCAATACTAGGCAGTTGAGGCACCTGCAAAAACAACTGTACAGGATTGGTTTTCCCGGCAATTGAGCAATAGCCAAATTCATTAGTCAAATATATAAGCATTATATTTGTGCCAAAGATTTGAAGATTCCGAGGAAATCCATTCGGATAAGTGTTAGTTGTATATGGGTTCCAGAATTCGGCGGCAACTATGTTTGATATTCCCAGAATAAACATCTGATTGGTTTGATTAGGCAAAGAATTAGTGCTAGGTCTGCGGAACTCAAGCTTTCGGGTGACCTGTATGTATGTCTGCAAGGCAAATTCGTTGAAATTGGGATAACCCTTGCGTGCTCCTATGATGAGCGGCACGCCCCAGACCATTACATTGTTAGTTTTGACCGTGGAAATGTTCTTATGTGACGATGAGTCAAATAATAAGTCAAGGATAGGTTGGTTTATAATAGACAAGTCGGTTAACTCTTGGTATGTATCAATATATATCTCACCGTTATCTCCTTTTCGAAATAACGGCCGAAATACTGTTGGATAATCTGGGAAAATACCGGCATCATTTCGGGTTGCATCATAAATGTTGGCGGTCATCTGAAGCAGTTGGTGAAGCTCCTGACTGTAGAGGTTGGTTTGTCCTGTTGGCTCCCAAATTAATATATTCGTGATAGTAAATCCAAACTCGTTGCTTCGCGCACGAATCAGCCGGTCCGCTACAAGGTTGAAAAAAGTGGTCGCATCCCATTCCGTCAGGCTTTCAAGATTTGTGGTGACATTGTCGTAATTCAGATGGATGTAATTGGTAAGTTTCAAGGGTGCTGTGTCGGTTCCCAATTGCGATAGTAAACGGTAAAATAGGTGAGTATCGTATGCATTTGTGCTTGAGGCCATTGCAGGACTACGCGTGGTTAAATTGTTTGCAAGGTTTGGGTATTTAGAAGTGTTTAACAATTCCCACGGTGTATAAATTGGATTGGGCGCCGGGGCTCCAGGCCAACGGCTGGAAGGGTCGTCGGGCAAGACATTGTCTAAATTAGGAAAAGAGTTTGTGGCTATATAAACATGCAGGGGACCATCGGAGTAATTGTCAATTCGGTCGCTAGCAAACAAACTTGCGTTGCTAAATATGTCCTCTGCTGATTGCTGTCCAAGAAAATTTCTAAAACCCACAATTCGTTCGGCGTCTGCAAAAGCATCCCCGTAAGACCTCGGTGAGCTCAGGTCGCTCCAGGTGGTTGCGGGCCAATAATTATAAGCATTTCCATAAGCATTTGTGTGCAAACTGCTAAAAAGTGCTGCTAGGTTTAATTCCCAAGGTCCCATGCCTTGGTTCCTAACAAATGCTTGTTCGTTAGGGAGGGGCTGCCTTTTAACAGAATTGTGGATGGTATTTACATCGAGCATGCCCCCCACGGGCAGGACCATGTAAGCAAACCGATATCGAAATTGATTGGTACCGCTGTGGCCGGCGTCTGCATATTCCAGAACCCCAATCCACTCCGGGTCACCGAGAGCCTCGGGAACTGTGGGGTCGTAGCGGCGGTTGCGGTTAAGGTCCAAATAAAAGCGGTCCTCCAAAAGTCCTGCGAGGTTGGGAAGAAATACCGGTGCGCGAGGGTCATTGGTGATTTGGAGAGATGGATAACCGCCGACTGGGCCGACAATATCCACATTGGTGGAAACCAACGCCGGCAGAGTCAGAAGATCGTTGGAGCCGGCGATGCGGGCAAGGATTTCGGCGAGGGCGCGTTCGCGTGCCGTTGCCGCAGCCGTTTCGGCCAAGGTGAGGCTGCCTGCTTGGGTTACCTGAGCGCGTTCGCGCCGGGCAAGCAAAAGGAACGTCACGGCAATGAAGGTGATGATGGACAACATGATGAGCGTTATCAACAGAGCCACCCCGGCTCGGGTTGGCGGAACGCTGCGTCTTGGTGTCCGCATCACCTTATATACAGTAGGCAACTTCATGGGCGTGGGGCTGCCAGCAGTGGAATGCGCTGGCGGAACAAATGGGTTTGGGCCGTGCGGCGTTCGTCTTCAAGGAACGCTCGCGCCTGTGTGGGGTCCATGTGTTTGATACGCTCGACCAGATGCAATTCGAGCACGGCCAATTTGAGTTCCACAAAAGCGGGCAGGGCATCACCCCAAAAAGCGGCTACGTTGGCATCCACCCACTGATTGGTACCAGAGGACGGGCGCACGCCTTCAGCGTCATACACGTGGACTTCAAGTTGCACGACACCATCGGCCACGCGATGCATGAGTGGACTGTCAGGAAGACGCGCTATTTCGTTTGTGAAGTAATGGTAGAAAACACGACTGCCGGCTGCAGAGTTGGTCTCCATGTAAAAGCGGTAGAGTGTGCCCACCCCGTTGGCCGCAGGATCCACGAAATAACCTATGCCTTTATAGGTGGTGTTTTCCTTGGTGATGAAAAAGAAAGCTTCGAGATCGTTGTCGAGTGTGCCTCCACCGGGCAGTCTTTGATTTAACGGCGCTGCGCCTGCAATGCGTGAAGCGAAGAAATGGTAACTTTGGTTGTCTTGTCCGGTCGGTATGGCTTGCTGAACCTCACGGGTCATCATCTCCATCATTAACCGGCCGCTTTCCAAAACGTCCGTTTGGTTGTTGGCCGAGCGGAGGGCGCGCGATGTTTGGGAGAACATGGCCAGCAGGCCGACAATAATCATGGCTAAAATGCCCACCGCCACCATCATCTCCACCAACGAGAATCCACGCGCCCCCCGCCTCTTTTCGGCGGTGTGAGGGAATGGTTTGCCTAAAATGGAAAGTTCTTCTTGCTTATAAGAGGGGATGAGATTTGTCCGCCCTCTCCCCGTGGGAGAGGGATGGGGTGAGGGGGAAAGTTGGTGGGGAAGAGGATTTTCCCTCACCCTGGCCCTCTCCCTGAGGGAGAGGGGATAAATTGATGGCACCACCTTGGCCCATTCCCGGGAGGCAGGTGTGCCGCCGCGGCAAAGTATGGTTTCGGAACAATTCATGGACGGAACAGGAAGATGGTTTCGCCGCTGTAGTTTGTTTCAACCAGTTGACCGCTGACCATGAACCGGTATATGCGCGGGCTGGCGGTGGCCATGCGCTGTCCGAGTGTGCCATCCGGCCGCAACGGCCACTCGAAGCGCAAGGTAACTTCGTGCAGGTAGTCGGCCATTTGTGGGGGGGCAGTGGCAGGCGGCGTAAAGGGCCGCACTTCTGTGGTTAGACGATAACGAAAGGCAACAGGAGCACTGGCGGCCGAACGCTCTGCTGCGGGGCCGCTCAGACCACGGACAATGGCAACGTTGACCTGGTCTGGGATGCATAATCGGCCGATGACCAACAGGGGATCGGTAACGGGATTGCCATTGACACTTTCCACTTGGCCTGCCAATTGCGCATCGCCTGCCGCGCCCAACCGGATGGCCTGCATGAAATAACGGGCATCCTGATCAATCACGGTCTCTTCACGGTTGTCTTGGGTGACGCGCATGCCGGTAGGCATTACGCCGATGATGGCCACTAAAGCGATGGCAATGACGCCAAGGCAAATGGCGATTTCCACCATGTTGAATCCGCGCTGGCGACGCTTGGAAAGCCGGTTATGTAACGTTGTTAATTGCATGCCAGTCAGGGTCTTGCGCCCGGCAGTTCGGGCCGCTCAATTTTAGCCCGCCCGGTCATCCAATCTATGTGGATGAAATTGGGGTTGTTGATGCTGTTGTTTGGCGGGTTTTCAACAATTTGCGGGGGTTGGCGCCAAATGTATTTCTTGGTAACGGGGTCTTGGGGTGGAATGACAGCGCCCCTTGCTAGAGGAATGTCCACGTCTTCGGCGATCGGCTTGGGATCTCCATTGGGATAAAACTCCACCAGTTGCCCTTGATGATTGAATGCAATGTAAGGCATGGGAATTCTTGGGCTGTTCGCAAAGGGAAAGGGTATTAGTGTTCTCGGAAAGGGTTTGGCGTGGTCGTAGCCGGTGGTGTATTTCCAAACAGGAATAAACACCCCTTCCGGCAGGCTGACCCAATCGCGCAAATAGGTGGGAGTGCCTTGACCGGGTTGGTCGCCCGCCCGGCGTTTGGCAAACAATGCATACCCGCTGTATTGAAGGCCTAGCAGTTCCTCCGCCTTGTCGAGTTCCGGGCCAGTCGCGGCGCTGCCCAAAATGTAGTATTGGTGCGGCAGGAAAACCATGTACACCGTGGTGCGATGCCGAATGGCCAACCGGCGGGCATAACTCAAATCGTCCAATAGTTGGCGGGTGGCCGCGTTCATGGTGTCCGTCTTGGCGATCTTCCGGATGGCAGGCAATGAGACTGCTGTTAACAGACCAATAATCGCGATGACCACCAACAATTCCGCCAACGTAAAAGCCAATGCCACCGGCCCTAGGGCCTGTTGGGGCCATCGGCCCCGAGGTGGGGACGTTGGAGATGACCGATGGACGGTAGCGGCGGTGTTCATGGCATCCAAGGGTTGCGGTGGGTCGGTTTATTTCCAAAGCAAGACGTTGTCTTTGTTGTCCGGATGGTCCGGGTCAGGGTGGGCCTTGCCGTCCGGGCCGCGAGACCAAATCAAAACATTCATGCGCAAGGCCCCGCTGTTGTTGTACACAGGGTCCCGCGCCACGTCGTCAAAGTCGTTGTCCAGCGTAATGATGTACTGGTTTCCCCAAGGATCGTTGTAGTTGCCGTTGGCGGTGACACCAGGGGCGCCGTTGTCACTGGCGGGTTTAACTTCAAGGTAAACCGTTTGACGTGGATTACGCGGGTGTCCTTGATTGCTTGCGCGGTTGGCAGGATTGACGTTGCGCAGCACGTCAATGACAGCGGCATTGTCGGGGCTGCCTGAAATGAACGCGCCGGCACCGTAGGTGGTGTCGGTGGAGTTTGTGGTGGGATAGATGCTGTAATCTTTTTCGTAAAGTAGAATGGCGGCCTTCAGCCCGGCCATCTCGGTTTTGGCCATGGCTTTCTTGGCTCTGCCCTTGGCTGCCACCACGGCGGAAAGTATCAACCCCGCCAAAACGGCAATGATGGCGATGACGGTGAGAAGTTCAATTAGGGTGAAACCACGCTGCGTACGTTGATTTTTTTGTTTCATAAATAAATCAGCTAATGAGTTGGAGATTGTCAGAGTTTACATCGCGGAGCGATGCTAGGAAGGTAGCAGTGGGCTTCAGCCCGCGGGGTGCGGGTGAGGTACATCTTGGCGTCGCGGAGCGACGCTGGCAGAGTTTTTTTTTTAATGCCCAGTTCATTTTTATCAACGGCGTTCCCAATTGGAAAACCGGATCACTTTGCCCCGAATCACCACTTCGGCCCACAGGTCATAGGAATTTTTATTATGCTCCGGATTAGTGGACTTGTAACGCCAGACATTAACACTCGGATTTGATGGGACTGGCGGGTTGGGAAAACCCGACGGCCATTCGCCGGGGGCCTTCAACAATTTCACGCCTCCAATATCCACAAAATCAGGCATGGTATCGCCAAAAAAGCTGCGGATGGTCTGGCCGACCTTGGCGGCGTGCACGATGCCGCCCACTCCGAGCTTGCCCATGTCAATGTCTTGTTGATGTATGTCTTTGAAACGGGAGCCATCCCACAGGACGCCAGTCAGCTCGTAAAACAATTGATGCACGGCGGTGTCGCCATTGGGGTTGTCCGGGGGGTATAGCCCGTGTTTGGCATGATAGGATTCAATGGCGGCTTCGATTTGGCGCAACTGGCCTTCCGCCCGGCTGCGCAAAGAACGGTCTTTCGCAACCGGCAAAATGGTCAAGGCAATGGCGGCCAGCACGCCGATAATGGCCAGGACCATCAGCATTTCCACCAAGGTAAATCCGCCGGTGGTGCAGCGCCGGCTTCCGTTGATATGTGTATGGATTCGCAACATACTCAGGCACTTTTTTTCTTGCGACCCACTATAGCTTGCCGACGAGGGGGCGTGCCATGCTTATTTGCGGGGTCTGCCGGCGTTTCCGATGCATGTTGTTCGGGGGCCGCCGATGGCCAATTTATCGGGCGGGGCAGGGGAGGCAACGGCATTTCATCCATCATGTTCGCCGGCATGTTGACCGGCAAGACTGACGACTCAGAAAAGTTTTCGGGGATTCTACGAGCCATAGTTCCTCCTATCCGCGCATGTAGCGCATTCCGGGCGCATTATCATTTGAACGGGCTGCCATTTCCTGTTCCAGGCGCTCGCTCAACCATTGCTTCATCATGCTTTGGTAATTGAGGTAACGCGAGCGGGCGAGCCGTTTGATGCGGGAAAGCATCCTTGGGTCCATTCGCAAAGTGATGGTAACCGACTCGGAGAGTTCACTTCCAGCAGCCACGGCCGCTTCCATCAAGCGCAGGTCAATCCGGTTTTCGGCCCAAAAGGCCGCTTCGGCCTGTTCACTGTCGAACAGGGGGATTTCTTCCCAATCGGTTATGGTAGTCATGGAAATCCTGTTTTATTGCTAAGTGGACAACAGTTGATTGGCTTTCTTCTGATAGAAAAAGCGTTCTTCGGCGGTAAAAGGACGTGCAAAGATGACCCTTGTTACCTTTCCATTTGTCCGGTACACACTAAAAATACCTTGGCCATTTGCCGAGAGCCCCAAATTGAAATACCGTGCTTGGGCGGAAAAGCGGGGGGTATCAGGCAGCAGCTTAACGGCAAAAGGGTCTTCAAAGGATTCTTCGATAGCCACGGTTGTCAGAGGCGGCTCAATCGGGAATGCCGGTTGGTTCCAATCGAAATCCATAATGCATTCAATGTATATTCAAACGCACTGCATTGTATGTACGATGTAATTACGCATGGTTGGCTTTTTTTGTCAAGGGGGCGGTAGCAAAAATTTATTGTATAGCCCCAGAAATCCGAATTTTAAGTGAGAATAATGCTTGCTTCGTAATTATAAGTGGCTGATATGTACATATACACGCCATTCTAAAAGCTTATGAAAAATCTGCCTTTGCAATTTTCACGATTTTCTCGTTGTGATGGATGCCCGTTGTCGAGGCGGCAATTCATGGGTGTTGCCGGGGCGGCATGTGCCGGATTGGCCGCGTCCATCGCTTGGCCGCAAACGGCAACAGGGGCAGGGGCCGCACTTGCAAAAATGAAGTTGCGGCTTGTGTTTGCATTGCATGCGCCTGTTCAGCCTGGGCCGGATTGGCCCAACAAGGGATTCGATTTTCGTCCATACATGGAAAAGGTGGAACGCACGTTGTCGCGGCGTTGTCGCGGATTTGAATTCGTGACCTCCACGGCGACCGGACCGGAGCAAGCGGCCAAAATACTTGATGAGGACAAAGCTGCCGGGGTGGCAGGTTATGTGGTGTTTCAAATGAACTGCTGGAATCGGGTGGTGCAAACCATTGCTGCATCTGGAAAACCGACGTTATACGTGGATTTTCAATACGGCGGCAGCGGTGGTTTTCTGGTGTACAACGCCGCGATGTTGCGGGCGCGGACTACCAACGTGGGTTTTGTGGCAAGCAGCGACATGGATGATTTGGTGGCTGCGGTGGAGTGTTTCCGTGTTGTGCAGCAAGGCGGGTCTGTACCGGAATTTGTCGCAGCCACGGCTCAAGTCCGGCAGAAGGGACTGCGCCAATACCGTGGCGGTGGCATTCAAGAGGACCGCTTGAATTTCCTGCCTGTGGATGAATGTGTTCGACGCATGCGCCAAGCCAAAATCATTGCTGTGCGGGATCAAACCTCGGGCGCTGAGGGCACTTGCATGGAAATCCCCGTTCAACGCATCAGCTTTGCCGAATTGAATGAGGCCTGGAAAAACTCCAACCGGGATGAAGCCCGCGTTGTGGCATGGCGATGGAGTAAAGGGGCAGCCAAAGTTGCGGGGGTGGATTGGTCCACGTTGGAGGCGTCTGCAGCGATGTATCTAGCCCAGAAGGAAATCTTGAAACGCCATCAAGCCAGTGCGATTACCATTAATTGCCTCGGTGGTTTTTACGGCGGCCATATTCATGCGTATCCTTGCCTTGGCTTTCATGAGCTGCTCAACGAGGGATTGGTGGGCGCCTGTGAATGCGATATTCGGTCCACCGCCACGATGGTGGCATTCACCACCTTGACCCAAGGGCGTCCCGGTTACATTTCTGACCCGGTTATGGACACCGCCAAAGGGCAAATTATTTATGCTCATTGTGTGGCCTCCAACAAGCCGTTTGGACCTCAAGGACGCAGCAATGCCTTCCAAATCCTCACCCATTCGGAAGACCGACAGGGGGCGTCTGTCCGCTCGCTGTTGCCGTCCGGCTACATGGTCACCACGTTGGAGGTGGACAATGGACGCAAGGAAATCCTGTTACACCGTGCCCGCACGGTAGGTAATGACCCTGACAATCGGGCCTGCCGTACCAAACTATGTGCTGTGCCGATGGGTGACTTTGAGAAGTTGTTTACCTTCTGGGACCAATGGGGATGGCATCGCGTCACTTTTTACGGTGATTTGCGCGAGCCTGCTTATGAATTGGCCAAAGCCATCGGTTGGAAGGTGGTGGAAGAGGCCTAAGTCCACTCAGGCAATTTCATACAGCCCTTGGCGGAGGGGAGGTACAAGGTTTGACCCTTTCTTCCGGAATGCCCGCGATGTTCAGGGCCGGGGCTGCGTCAACCATGCCGATGAAAGCTCTGGGCCAAGGCCACTGCTTTCAACATGGCTCGGGATTTGTTGACAGTCTCCATGTATTCCGCCTCCGGATCGCTGTCATTGACCCACCCGCCGCCTGCCTGCACGTATGCCATGCCATCTTTCAGCAAGGCGGTGCGTATGGTGATGCAGCAATCCAAATTGCCGTTGAAAGAGAAGTATCCCACACATCCGCCATAAGGGCCCCGCGCAGTTTGCTCCAGTTCGGCAATGATTTGCATGGCCCGGATTTTTGGGGCTCCGCTTAATGTGCCCGCCGGGAAGGTGGCCCGCATCAAATCAAATGTGGTGCGGTCCGCGGAGAGATGCCCTTCGACTTGGGAAACGATGTGCATCACGTGGCTGTAGCGTTCAATAATCATCAAGTCTTTAACATGGACGGTGCCATAGTCACACACCCGCCCCAAGTCATTGCGTGCCAAATCCACCAACATGACATGCTCGGCGCGCTCTTTGGGATCGGCCAGTAATTCTTCGGCCAGCCGGCGGTCTTCTTCCGGATTCTTGCCCCGTGCGCGTGTGCCGGCGATGGGGCGAATTTCCACTTTCCGATCCTCACAACGAACGTGGATTTCGGGCGAGGCACCCACTAGCGAGAAGCCATCCAATTCCAATAAAAACATATAAGGAGAAGGATTGACCGTGCGGGCAGCTCGATAGACGTCCAAAGGGGAGGCGCTCACCGGCGCTGAAAAGCGCTGGGAACCGACGACTTGGATGATGTCCCCAGCAGTGATGTATTCCTTGGCCTTGCGGACATTGGCCAGAAATTGTTCGCGTGGGACATTGGAGGTGGCGTCAATCTCCGCAATTTCAAACGGCACACTCAAAGGAGTTGCTCCCACCGGCTGCTCCAACAGTGCGATGATGCGCTCAATTTCAGAAACTGCCTCCTCGTAAGCTTCTTCCGGATTTCCCCCCTCTTCCAAGGAAGCATTGACCAATACGGTGATGGTTTGGGCGACACGATCAAAAATGAGCAGCTCATCCGCCAACAGGAAATACATCACGGGTGTGCCGAGATCATCACGCGGGGGGCGGGGGACAACGGGTTCGATGTCGTGAATGAATTCGTAACCGATATATCCAACCGCTCCACCGGTGAAGCGGGGTAATCCCGGAATTATGGCAGGGCGAAAACGTTTCATCAGCCGTTCCACCACCTGCAAGCCGTCACGTGGCATTCCGGACTCCGTGCCCAAATTGGTGGTTTCCACAAGCCGCCCGCCTTCATACACATCCACCTTGGAGCCAAATTGTTTGATGACGGCCCGGGGGTTGCAGCCTACGAAGGAATAGCGGCCCAAGTGCTCGCCGCCTTCAACGGATTCAAAGAGGAATGACTCGCCTTGTCCGCGAATTTTATGATACGCAGACAACGGTGTTTCAAAGTCTGCAAGCAACCGGCGAGTAACCGGTATCAAATTGGCTTCACGCGCTAGCGCCAAAAATTCATCCAAAGTGGGGGTGTACATACATGGCTCCGCACAGCAATTCACTGCCCACAGGCTCGGCATCTGTCCCCCTTAAAGCCCGCAAAGGGGGCGACATGACCGCAAACCATTACTATGTTAGTGCCAAGCCACGGATTTGGCCAACGTTAAAAAATTACGTGACGTAACCAAAGAAAAATGATAAAAACAAGGTTTTTCCCGGAAAAATGGCCGGGTTAGTTTGAACCAAAGGTATCATCACAACCGGCAAACGGGGTAACTGTTTTTATGCGACATTTGTTGAGTTTGGAAACCTTGGCGGTGAAGGATATGGGCTGGATTTTAGAACAGTCCATTGAATTCAAATCGCGCCGAGGCAGTCATCCGCGTCCCTTGAGCGGACAGACGTGGGCCATGATGTTCGCGAAGTCGTCCACCCGTACTCGGGTATCCTTCGAAGTTGGCATACACGAGTTGGGGGGGCGTCCGTTGTTTCTAAATGCCATGGACATTCAGTTGGGGCGGGGAGAGCCGGTCAAAGACACCGCCCGGGTTTTGGGGCGCATGGTGCATGGAGCGGTCATTCGCACTTACGCCCAGCGGGATGTGGAGGAGTTTGCGCGATATGCACAAATTCCCACCATCAATGCATTAACCGACGAGGAGCATCCCTGTCAGGTTTTGACGGATGTATTCACTTTTCAGGAAAAACGGGGCCCCATCCAAGGGCGTGTAGTGACGTTTATTGGCGATGGTGCCTCCAACATGGCGCATTCATGGATTTTTGCCGCTGCCAAGTTGGGCTTCGAGTTGCGCATCGCCGCTCCCAAAGTTTTTCAGCCTTCACCGGCGTTGTTGCAACGGGCCGGTGGCCGCGTGGTTGTAACCGAGAGCGTTACTGAAGCTGCCGCGGGTAGTGATTTGCTGTACACCGATGTCTGGGTCTCCATGGGCAAGGAGGCGGAGTCTGCCGAGCGAATCCGGCTGTTAACGGGTTACCAAATCAATGCCTCTGTGGTGAAGTTGGCCAAACCTAATGCCTTAGTCATGCATTGTTTGCCGGCCTATCGGGGCAAGGAAATTGACGAGGAAACCTTCGAGGCCCACGCAGGCACCATTTTTGATGAAGCGGAAAACCGCCTGCATGTCCAGAAAGCCGTGATGGCCTGGTTGGTGGCGGCTTGACGCCGTTTATTTCGCAGGGAGGCATTCCCACCGCAATAGCAAGCGGGTTTGCGGACGCACCTTAAAAGGCTCTGCGATGCGGAGACCTTCCACCCAAAAGATGCGTCCATCGGAGGTTTCGGCCACCAGCCGGCGTCGGCGTTCTGCCGCCGGCACTTTTTGATTCACAAAAAAATCCTGCAGTTTCATTTCTGCCGGAGCGCCGATGGGCCAGAAACGATCCCCCGGCTGCCAATGGCGCAGGACAATTTTGGTTCCGACGGCATGAGCATCAAACCATTCAACACCCCGGCATGGAGAGGGTCGGCGGCCTGTGTGTGAGCGGCGGTGTTGCCAGGTGATTTTGCGACCTTGCCATTGTAAATCCCCGGCAGGGGTCAACTGCAACGGGATGCCGGCTTCGACGTGGTCGAGGGAGGGGAGGGGAGGGAGTTTGACAAGGTTGAGGTGGGTGTCTGTCTGAACGCGTTGCCCGTCGGCAACCGTGATGGGTTGGCCGGCATGTTGTCGCAGAAATTCTATCCATTCAAAGTTGGGTTGAATTCCCATGCGGATCAACTCGGCGGCGAGATGCCTTCGTTGCAAGGCTAAGGGCCATTGGGCTGGGACATCCTTGTGATGCCGCTGTCGAAGTGCAAGTTGCTCTGTAACGAAGGCGTCTTCGGCGCGCAACAATTCCATCGTGCGCAGGATGACTTGAGGTAAACCGGGTTGCCATGAAGTCAACAAGGGAAGCAATTGATGACGAATGCGATTTCGCAGCGGCTCAAGGGAGGCATTGCTTTGATCTTCCCGGTGCTTTACTCCATGTTCCTTGGCATACTCTTCCAGTCCTTGCCGGGAAATGTTCAGGAATGGCCGGACGAGCAGGTAAGCCTCATTGGCCGGCGCAGGCGAAATTTTCTCCATGCCTTTGAGACCGGTTGGCCCCGCCCCTTGTAGAAGGCGGATAAAAAACAGCTCGACCTGATCTTGCGCGTGATGAGCCAAAAGGATATGGCGCGCCCCTGCTTGTTGCGCCACACGCACCAGAAAATCATGGCGTGCTTTACGGGCCGCCATTTCAAGGGAAAGCTTCTCACGTTGAGCCAACTGCTTGACGTTGGCCGATTCGCATTGGCAATCAAATCCAAGCTGGCGGGCAGCGCGCTGAACAAAAAGAGCGTCGGCATGACTTGCCCTGCCCCGAAGGCGATGATTGAAATGTGCCACCGTCAGGTGCCAACGATGCTTTCGAACCAGGTGCGTCAGCACGTGCAACAAAACCATGGAGTCAAGACCACCCGAAACGGCTGCGATGAGCGGTATCCCGGGACGGAGGCCCACCTCATCAACCAAGACAGTTTCAACTTGTTGCACGAGGCTCATGGCAATTTGCCGGCTCGGGGCTGGAATCAGGCGTGGGGTGGCAACTCCCTGTCCAACTTCTCAAATTCTTTTCGGGTGCACTCCGGACAAAGTCCGTGACTGAAGCGCAAGTCCCAATGCCGCTGAAAATAAGTTTCTACGTTGCGCCAGTAATCATCGTCATCACGCACTTTTCGACAATTCATGCAAATAGGGACAATGCGTTGTAGTTCCGTTAAGTCGGAAATATCCTCCAACACCACTAGGGCATAACGGCGGGATTGAATGTCAAATGGAGTGGCGGTGACCAGACAGTAGAAATCTTCCGTTTTATTTCTGATTATGCGCTGCATGTGTGCCCGGCGGCGGACTACCTTGTTTCCCGCGAATGCTTCAGCAACGCTTTGGCGAATGATGCAGTGACGACACTCCTCTCCGCGTCCGCACCCACCACGAGAGTTTTGGGCAACCAAACAGCGCAAAACCTCCCCGCCGCGGCGGCGAAGCAAGGCTTCGCGTGATTCCTGCAAATACTCTTCAGCCGCTTGATTGCACTCGATGATCTCAAGATATTCTCCCATTGCAAATACGAGCGACGGGATGCTGTTTAACATCGCTCGATGCATGTCAAAGTCGGAGGTCATGTTTATGAGCCGGTCGCATTGATTGACGGGGACAAGGTGATATCCGGAGCGGGCAAGGGGGATTTTTGGCCGTTCTGCACGTTGACCATTACGGCAAAAGTTCGGAAAACTTCCTGATGGCTGCGGGCGTTGACAGCCCACACATTGATTTTACATGACGTGTGTCCCACACTTTCCACTTCGCTGTAGATTTTAATGATGTCTCCCATCACCACGGGGGACTTGAAATCAAATTGGCCGAACAATTTGGTGACAAAATTAGCTCCCGGAAAGGCTAGCGAAGCGGCGCTGTAGGCCATTTCATCCGCCCATTTCATCATGTATCCGCCGAACAGGTTGCCGGCGTGATTCAGGAACTCGGGTCGGATAACCAGCGTTTTTTCATGCCGCATGCAAAACGTCCTACCACAAAAAACAACTTGCGCCAAGGCAAACCCCAGAGGCAAACAGGCTGGCGTGGAAGTAGTCCACCATGAATTGGTGCGCATTGACCCAAGACAAGCTCAAGCGATGGCGCCTTATGGAAGTACTACAATTCCCTTTCGCCCCTTTTTCCGCAGAATCGTTACGGAATGAAAAAATGGTGGAGCCGACGAGACTCGAACTCGTGACCCCCACAATGCCATTGTGGTGCTCTACCAACTGAGCTACGACCCCAACCGGGGAGAGAAATTACGTACCGCTTCCCACCTTGTCAACACCTTAAGCCCGAATTTTGCGCCGTGTGCCGCAAAATCATTTCGAGTGGGTATCGGACCGCGACTCAAGCTTGACGGGCAAAGCTGAGTTGGTGTTGTTGCACCAGATAGTCGCACCATTCCGCCATGCCCTGGCCGGTGCGTGCGGACAATTCAAAGACGCGTGCGTGATGGCTGATGCGGCGGAGGTTATTTAAAGCTCGCTCTCGGTCAAAGCCTGCGGCGTCGGCCAGGTCGGTCTTGGTCACCAGTGCGGCGTGTGCGCTGTGAAAGACTGGGGGGTATTTGAGAGGTTTGTCTTCCCCCTCTGTCACCGAAAGCAGGACCACCCGAAGGTGCTCGCCGAGATCGTAAGCGGCAGGGCATACGAGATTGCCCACGTTTTCGATGACCAGTACATCCAACGATTCAGCCGCCAATTGATCCAAGGCTCGCGCCACCATTTCGGCTTCCAAATGGCAGAGGGTTCCCGTGGTGATTTGAATCACTGGGATGCCCGCAGCTCGAAGACGCGCCGCGTCATTGTCCGTAGCCAAATCTCCCACAACCACACCGACGCGCAGACGCCCACGAAGGCACTCGGCGGTTTTCTGTACTAAAGTTGTTTTTCCCGAACCCGGCGAGGAAAGGATGTTAAGGGCGAGCCATTGTTTGGCTTTAAAAAAGCCGCGGTTGCGCTCGGCTTGCCGGTCATTTTTTTCCAAAAGCGATTGATGAACATCCACTTTATGAGGTGCCGCCTGAGCAGGGGAATGGTCATGGGCATGATGATGGGGATGTTCATGCGGGATGGAAGGATTCAACGGTTGTCCTCCCACCTGAACTGGTCCGCCGCTGTTGCATCCACATTCCTGGCACATAACTACGATATCTCCATGCTTAATAGTTCCAATTCACGACCCTGGCGCAATTCGCCGTCCATTTGCCCACAGTGGGGACATTCCGGAAGCAGGTCTGGACAGGGAAACTCCACCTGACAATGCCTACACCAAAAGGTGGCAGGGACATTTTCAATTTCCAGAATGCCGCCCTCGGCCATGGTGCCCAAACTAACCGCCTCAAAAGCAAATTGGAGGGCCTCTGGCACCACTCCGCTCAGTTGTCCCACACGCAAACGAAGGCGATGAATGCGCGAAGCCCCTTGGGCCCGAGCGGTTTGCTCGGCGGCCATCACAGCGCCCTGCATGATGCCTACTTCGTGCATATCGGCTTGGTTAAATTAGTCGAAAGCCACCATTTTGGTAAATCCAATTCCCGCGGTATTAACGTTGGCCAATTGGATGATTCAAGGTTGATGCCACAGAAGGCGATAGAACTTATGGGACGGGGCCATCAATGATTCGCTGAAAATCATCTGACGATTGGTGTTACCTGTCCACGGCACAGATGTCCAAAGATCCAGATTGGTCGAAACTTCAAGGTTCACTCCTATCCCTTCCATTATCGGAGCGCTAATGAGCAGTGTGGCAGCATCCGGGCGTGACAAACTTGGGGCCGGGAGCAAGGCGCCATAGAGATCCAGACGCGCAGCCGTGATTCTGCCCGTATCAAGAAAACGCAAGTCGCTCACCACCAAGCGCCATGTCCCACCGGCCAATTCACCCCAATGACGCACCGAAGAAAAGGGCCATGCCACCACCGGGGTGTTGGGCTCAAGAGAATTCGCTGGCAAAAGGATGCTTGCTGTGCCTTGCGGTGATAAAAGGTGCACTTCCACCTGGCTGGCATCCGAATGCTCGAGCGTCAAGGTTGCCACTGCATGTTCGACGCGCAATGGCAGGGAAGGGACTTCAAAATTTAAGGAAACACCGCTTATTTGTTGATCGGGAATGGCAACGGGGAGGTTCGAATAAACAACAGAATATTGAGTTTGTGGCGGTAAAGGAATCCATTGGCGCGCCAAAGTGACCGCAGCTTCGGCATTAACCAAACCTGCCCCGCAGCGCGGATGGAAGCGAAAACCTGCTGCGTTGGTCGTCCAATCGGTGCTATTCGTTTCAACGGCTCGCGCTGTACGCATCAGGATTTCTTGAACATCGCGCCAACCGAGGCTGGGGTTGGCCTCCAACATCAGGGCAACTACCCCCGCTACTGCGGGAGCAGCAGCCGAAGTCCCTGAAAATTCTGCGGTGTAATCGCCAGGGTCCTCCCCCTCAACCCCCGATAAATCGGTCGTGGTCATTTTAGCCCTTAACGGTGCCCCCGATGGGGCCACCACGTGTACGCAGGCCCCACCTTCAGAATACGACGCGACAAAACCGCGGTCATCAACTGCACCAACAACCAACGTGTGAATATCGTTGGCGTATCCATCCATGTTGGCATCCTCACCATTCTGAGCCCCATTGCCTGCCGAGAACACGTAAATAATACCCTGTCCCCCACGGCCGCTTTCGGCACCATGTCGGAGGGCTGCGCGTGTCAGTGGACCGGGGCCGATGAGCACTCTTTGGCCGTCAGGGGCTCCCCAACTGCAGTTCATAATGTGCACCCGGTCCAACGCATGGCTCAGCGCAGCGGCTTCTTGCGCATCAGTTGTAGGTCCGCTTATCAAGCGCACGCTGGCCAAAGTCACCAGGGGGGCCACCCCGCAGACCCCCAGACCGTTATTGCCACGGGCTGCTGCCACCCCGGCGACTTGAGTCCCATGGGTGTCAGAAAAAAGCGTGGGTCCGGCGTCGTTATCATCGTCCAGATAATCATAAGACAACTGGGCGTTTGCGTTGTCTTCAATATCCCGATGGGTGAGTTGCACCCCGTCATCCACCACGGCCAATACCACCCCTGTGCCCTTGTAATTCTCCCAAACATTGGTCAATCGCAGATCCATGCCGGCCGCGCCACCAAGCTGGCCGGTGTTCAATAAATGCCACTGTTGCCCAAAACGGGTATCGTTTGGCACCCACTTTTTCTGCAATTGATGAACCGGTAGTTCTTCCACCTGGCAGACGCCGGGCAGTTGGCGCACTAGTTCCATCAACTGTGGACGCTGAACGTCATTGGTAAACGTGATGGCAACAATGTGGGGTGCAAAAGGGAAAAAACGGATACGTGCTCCTTTTGGCCAAGACGCCACCGCGAATTTTTTACTGTCAACTTCAGTTTCATATCGAAGGACAAAATGACGGGGGGCTTGGATCATGGATGGCACAAGCTGAGGCGTCGCTTGGTGAGCCCCGCGTGCAGTTAACGAAATCTGAAATGTGGCGAAAACTATGCCAAGCAGGAAACAGCTTAAGCACCGGCGACAAGGCAAAAAAAACATTGGAAATAGAATTGCCACTGCGCGTTACATCTGATATGAGTAGTACATCATGTGTTTCTAGAGCAAATTTAGAAGCACATGAGGCCAGTACCAAACGAGATCAGCAATCAATTTTTACATAAACTTGCAGGCCATTAATTTCAGTTGGAGGCAAATGGCCATGCGCAGTAGGGAGGGTGTTTCTTGGAAGGTCATGCTTATGAAATTAATAAGAAATATTTATTGTAAGTGCGCCGCGGTGGCCCTCCTGGCCTCGCTTGCTGCTGTCGGAATACGAGCGGCCACGGCCCCTTATTATGAGGATTTCGAGGGTGGTGTTGGGTCCGAATGGACCGCGCCCACCATGGTGACCGAGGAGCCCCTCCGATTTACCCGATGCTTGGGAGGCACGGCTCCCCAATCGTTGACCTTGGAAGGGCTAAATCCGGGCGAGACCTATCGGTTGAGGTTTGATTTGTACATCATCGGCGCTTGGGATGGAGGAAACACCAACACCGGCGACATTTTTTTTGTGCAGGTCAACGGGACAAACCTGATGCGGCATTCATTTGCGAATTACAACAACAATCCTCCGACGGGCACACAAACATTTCCACGTCAGCCGGATGAAGGACGGGTTGAACTGGGATTTCATTTTTCCAGCGGTTATTTGGACGCCATCTACCGGAGTGTGGACTTGACCTTTGTTGCCACCGGCGCGGTGGCCACACTTGTTTTCAGCGGTGCCAACCTAGATGTAAATTCAGAGACCTGGGCCATTGACAACGTTGAGGTACGATTGGCTTCCGAGACGACCAACTTGGTAATTCGCTCGACAACCCTTCCGCGGCATCAGTCCACCAACTCAGTGGCCGTTCGTTTCTTTGCTGTCGCCGCATCCCAGCCTTTAGATGCGGCGACGGCAACCAATGCCGCCAACTGGTCCCTTCGCGAAGCGGGGGCCAATGGCATTTTTGGGGACGGCGATGATTTAATTGTACCGTTGAGCATCAGTTTGGCTCCCTTTTACCAAACCGGTCGAAGTGTCCTTTTTAATATAGCAAATCCACCACTGCAGCCGGGGCGTTACCGTTTCCAAAGCAGTGCGAGTTTGGTAGATACCAATGGAGTTGCCGTCCCTGTTTTTACACGTGATTTTACAATAGCAGCACCTTACCCGGGCGCAGTTGAGACGCTTGATAACGACACCGTAAATGGCGCCACCCCTTTGGTCTTGGTCCAAACTCCTCCTGCACTTGGATTTTGGACGGCATCGGGTGTCGGTCAATTTGACTCGTTGACGGATGTGGATTTCTGGCGATTTGACGCTGAGGCGGGCGATCGGTTGACCGTGCGGGTTGAATCCCAAGGGGAAGGCTCCTCGCCGCGCCTGCAGGTGCAAAACCTTGCCGGCACCACCCTGAGTAGTGTCAATGGCTCTTATGCCGGCGTGGCTACCATTCAACAATATCAATTTTCCTCGGCAGGTACCTATTACCTGCGGGTGTGGAGTACAGCCCGTGCGGTGCCTTATAGCTTACGATTGGATTTGGGGAGACAATGCGCTTTGGAAAGCGAGGCAAACAACTCCCCGGCCACTGCCAATGCCCTCTCTTACACGGTACAACCTGGCGTTTTGCAATCTCGCATTGCAGGCGCGTTGCCGTCGGAAGACAACAGTGGGGACTACTTTGCGTTGGGCCGCTTGAATGTTGGCAACTCCTTGACGGTCGTTCTACGTTTTCCTGAAGGGTCATTTTTAACAGCAGCGAATACTCAGGCTCGTTTGTTTTTAAGTGGTGACACCAATAGTGTGGCCGTTTCCGTCGGAGACACTCTGAATTACAACGTTACCGCAGAAGGAGACTACATCCTGCAAATCGTGAGCAGCAACCGGGCTTGGAGAAGCCAGTATGTGGTGGACGTTTTGGTGGGGGATGGGATCCGACCGACGGTGGCCTCGACTTCTTTGCCTGGTGAAGGTGAATTTACCAGTGCAATTTGGGACCGGTTCACCTTGAACTTTAGCGAGCCGTTGCTTGCCTCCACCGTGACAAACGGCGCCTTTTATGAATTGCGCGGTGCCGGTCCAGACCTCCTTTTGGACACGGCAGATGATGAACGTTATACTGTGATTTGCGCCAATTACGGCGGCGCTTTGTCAGCGGACTACTTGATTCCCGATGGCCCCTTGCAACCTGGCTTGGTGCGCCTCGCTGTTACCACCAATTTGACAGACCGTGTCAGTAATCCTCTGGTTGCTTTTACCCGGACGTTCACACTCACCAACTTGGCACCTTTTGTAATCGAGCGCCGCCGCAATAATACTGCATCACAGGGCGGCTTTTTAACGACCACTCCTCCAACTATGGGGGACATCACCTTTTCCAGCGTCAGCGGCGTGGGCAATTTAAGTTATCCCTATTTTGCAACTGCATTGGATGTAAACCGCGACGGAAGGACTGACTTGGTTGTGCCCAACAATGGGAATCATACCCTGCTCATTTTGACCAATGATGGCACGGGCGTTTTTTCGACACTTACAAACATGGGGGGATTCAACAATCCCTGGGCCGTGGCAAGCGGATACTTTGGCGCTTCCAGTAACATTTTTTTAGCGGTGGCTAATAACAACGGTGGGAGTGTCAGCATAGTCGTGGAAACCAACGGCTTATGGACCACGTTGACCAACCTGGGCGGTTACAACCGGCCCTCCTATATCGTTGTGGGGGATTGGAATGGTGACGGTCATCAGGATTTGGCAGTTGCAAATATCAATTCCAGCAATATCCGCGTAGCTTTGGGCAATGGCGATGGTACTTTCCAAACCGCAACCAATTACGCCGTGGGCAGCCAGCCGTATTACGTGGCGTTTGGGGACTTGAATGGTGACGGACGACTGGACTTGGTTTCTGCAAATTCTTCCGGCGGATCATTCAGTCTGCTGCTTGGGAACGGGGATGGCACCTTTCAAACAGCGCAGCATTTTCCTGTGGCCGGATCTGTGCGTTCGGTGGCGGTGGCCGATGTGACGGGCGACGGGCTGCAGGATGTGGTGGCCTACGCCTCAAGTGAAGCTGCCATCAGTGTCTTCGCAGGAAATGGTGACGGAACTTTCCAACCGCGACGGACCTATGCCGCGGGCAGCGATGACGCTTATCAGATCGTTTTGGCGGACCTCAATGCAGATGGAGCGCCGGATGTTTTGGTGCCCAGCTACACCTCCGATGGATTTGTGGCGGTGCTTTACAACAATGGAACCGGACTTTTTACCAACCTGTATCAACAATTCATTGGATACTATCCTGCCGGTGTGGTGGCAGCCGATTTTAACGGCGATACGCAAAAGGACTTGGCAGTAACTCTTTATCACGGTCAACGGCTGGAAGTGGTGCTTGGAAATCCAGTGGTCTGGTTGGTGGAGGCTCCAGCAGGTTCCGGGCTTCGTTCGGGTTATGGCCGTGGAAACATCAGCGATGCCAACGACGTGGATTACTTTCGTTTTACCGCTCAGGCCGGAGACCAGGTGGAATTGGCCATCCAAAATTTGACTATTGCCAATGGCACCGGCCTGCGTGTCGAATTGTTCAATGCCAGTGGCCAGGCTCTGTTGGGTTTCAACCCGGATTGGACCGGTTGGGGTCAAGCCACGTATGCCGCTCTGCCCTACACGGGCACTTACCTTGTGGCGGTACGGCAATGGTACGAGTATCGCGGTGAATATCGCTTGCGCGTCAGCACGGCCCGGCCACCATTGCGATTTGAAGTCGAAAACAACAACTCCCTTGCCAATGCACAGGCCCTTTCATGGAACCTAACCAACGGGCTGCTTAAGAGTCAGGTGGCCGGTTATTTAAGCTACGGGGATGCCGCAGGGGATTGGTTTAGGTTGGGAACCTTGGCGGCTGGTGCCAACATTCAAATTGACCTTGCTCAAACTGCCTTTGGCGGTTTTCCCGCCATCCTTTCAATTGTTCATGCCTCCGGGCAGGTTTTGACAAATTCGCCATCGGGAACCACCAATTTTCAGTTTGTCGTCCCTTCAGCTCCTGCAGGCGAATGGATGGTAGTTCTGAAGAGCGAACCGGGCGCACCACCCATTGCTTTTGAAGGGCAAACCAACTCTGCCCTTTATTTCAACGGGGCCTCCCAATATGTTGCCATCCCCGACAGTCCATCTTTGCGCCCGGTTAATTTCACACTTGAGGGATGGGTGAACTTTACTGCTTTGAATTACATTCAGCACCTATTTGCAAAAACATGGGGCACAGGGACCGATAACTCCTACGTGGTCTGGTACGAAAATGGACGCTTGCGTGCGTATCTACGCGGCGGGCCGGCCCTCGACTATCTTTGGACTCCTGAACTTGGGCGATGGTACCATGTGGCTTATGTCTTCGATGACGCCGCCAACACGCAAACTCTTTACGTGGATGGAAATGTAGTGGCGACGGGCACAGTCAATGCCTCCACAACTTACGATGCCCATCCCCTCCTTTTGGGTGCAGACTATCAAAATGAATCCGTGGCGGATTTTCTTGTGGGTAAATTGGATGAAGTGCGTTTGTGGAGCGTAGCACGTTCGGCAGCAGAAATAGCCGCCGACCGTGCTCGTCGTCTCAACGGTAATGAAGCCGGTTTGGCAGGTTATTGGCGTTTGGACGAGGGAGGTGGATTGGTGACCCAAGATGCCACAGCTAACGCCAATCATGGCCAATTGGTAAATCAACCCATCTGGGTTTACAGCCGTGCCGCAACATCGTCTCCGATGGAACTATTGGCCCAGTATGTGATGACAGTGGGGGTAAGCAACAGCACCCCATTGATCATGGTCACCAATTCATTGCCGGCTGATGGGGTCACAGTTAGCAACATCCTTCAAAGTTTCACCTTCACCTTCAACCAAGACTTGCTTCAACAGGTTAACCATCTCAATCGCATCATTCGCCGACAGGGAAACAGCATTTATATTTTAACCGACGCTGCCGGCTCTTGGGATGCTGCACAGGCTGCTGCTCAAGCCGTTGGAGGACATTTGGCCACCATCAATGATGCAGCGGAAAATCAATGGGTATGGAATACGTTCAGGTCGTATGGCGATCTTTGGATCGGCCTTAATGACAAGGCGGCAGAGGGAGTATTCCAATGGATTAGTGGTCAATCATTTGCCTACACCAACTGGGCCGCCAATCGGCCCAATAATTATGCGGCAGCTTATGGGGTGTATATGGATGATGCCAGTGGACAGTGGAGTGATTCGGCCAGTACCAGTTTGCGAGGCATCATTGAATTGCCGGCCCTGCCCGACACTGATAATGATGGGATCCCCGATAGTGCTGATGTCCATCCCAATGATGCCCGAAATGGGATGGAATTGCGCAGCGCGGGTCTTGATGACACCTTCGACACAGCCGACGATGAACTTTATGATTTGGACGTTTCCGGTTACGCGGGTGGGTTGTCCCTCAATTTGTTTGTCGTGGATGGCCCCTTGCAGCCCGGGCGGTATCGTTTCACTGTGACCACATCGTTGCGTGATCGCTTTGGAAATCCACTAGCTTCAGATGTCGTCCGCTACTTCACAGTCTCGCCGATACCTGGTTTGGTGATGGAGAACCGCAACAACAACACCGTGGCGACGGCGACTCCTCTCAGCGGCACGCCCGGGGTTGGAAACGCGGGCTCTCTGCTGCTGCAATCCAATATGGTCGCCGGTACCAATCCACGTTTTCCGGTAGTCTCGGATGTAAATGGAGACGGCCGCTTGGATTTGCTTGTTGGCAATCATAACGCCAACACCATTTCCATTTGGTTGGGACAGACTAACGGAAGCCTGTTACTTCTGACCAACCATACCACCCCCGGAAGGCCCATGGGTATGGCCGTTGCAGACTTTAACAAAGATGGCCGGTTGGATTTGGTTGTCGCCAACTACAGCGGCAACTCCTTGGGGATTCGTCTCGGCGACGGGTCAGGGCTGTTTCCCGCCTTCACTAATTATACCACGACCTCGCAGCCCTACTACCTTGCGGTGTCGGACTTCAACCACGACACCAATCTCGACATCGCTGTTGCATGTCTCAACGGGAATAATGTGGGGGTATTTTTGGGCAATGGTGATGGCACTTTTCAGCCGCGCACTGATATTTCGGTGGGCAGTGGTGCTTATCAAATTGAGTCCCTCGATTTGAACGGTGATAATCATGCAGATTTATTGGTAGTTTGCCGGAATGCTGGGACTCTCAATGTCTTATTGGGCAACGGCATGGGGGGATTCAGTATTTCCACCAACTACAGTTTGGGCACCACAGGTGGCGGCCTGGCCGTGGGCGATATGAATGGTGATACCCTTCCCGATGCTGTGGTTGCTGTGGGTAGTAATTTGCGCATTTATCCGGGGCAGGGGAATGGCGCGTTTGGGACGCCTACTGTGATAGATTTCAGCGGTTACGACAATTACCAGTTGATCTTGCACGATTTGGATGGTGATGGGCTGTTGGATGTCCTTATCCCCGATTACGGCAGCGCGAGGTTTATCACTGTGGCCAACTTGGGGGGCAATTTTGGGGCTCCCATGGTTTACAATTTCAGCAGCCGTCCTGTGGCTGTGGCCAAAGGCGATTTGAATCAGGATGGCCGCATGGATTTCGCCGTCACGGATTGGGACAATCATAACGTGCAAGTCCTTTCCCTTGCCGTTGCACAGAATTTGGTGTTGAGCTCTGCCACCGGTGCACGATATGGCGGAGGCCGTGGCGTTATCATCTCAAGCTCAGATGTGGATTTTTGGAGCTTTAGCGGTCTGGCTGGCGACCGGATGTCGTTAATCATCGAGACTCCATCAAGTTTGGTGGAGGCTGGACTGAATTACGTTTTGTATGGACCGGATGGCCAGCAAAAATTCGGTTACAACGCTGACTATAACGGCATCGGGAATTATAATTACGTGTTACCCGGCAGCGGTCTTTACACACTTCGGGTGGCCAATAATTACCAATATCGCGGCGAGTATCGTTTCCGTATTGTCCTTGCGCGTCCGCCTGTTCAACAGGAATCGGAGGCAAATAACGACCTTGCTTCCGCAAACACCCTTAATTTCACTTTGTCGGAGGGAAGGCAATCGGCCACCATCCTCGGCTATGCCGGACTACTGGACCCTGCCGATTTGTTCCGGCTTGGCAACCTGTCAGAAAACACACTTGTTACCTTGCAGACAAGTCGTCCTGAATTGAGCGGATTCATCCCACAAATTGCTTTGTTGAATGCGGCAGGCCAAGTGGTGACAAATGTCCCGTCAGGTTCGACCAATCTTGAATATGTGATTCCGAGCGGTGGCTCCGGCGCTTATTTTGCCCGACTTCAACCCGGCTATCCGGCGCGTCAAGGAGGTCCTTCATTGGGACTGTCTTTGGATGGCTCCAATGATTATGTGAATGCGGGCAATTGGAGCCCAGGCTCACAATGGACGGTTCATGCGTGGGTTCTGGTCAAGAGTCCTCAGAGTGGGCGTCGTACGTTAGTTGGCTCTGCGGCAGATTGTCGGGATTGGGGAGTGGTAACGAGCGAGGGACGATTTGCCATCAGCATTCGCCCACCAGGCGCTTGCAATACAGCTTATGTGGCCGGTGGGTCAATCGCCAGACCGGGTCAGTGGTATCACGTGGCCGGGGTTTGTGATGGCACCAATGCATACCTGTATGTGGACGGCGAACTTGCGGCTTCTGGACCTGTGGACCGCAATTACACCGCCACGGCCGCTGGTGTTTGGCTCGGCGGCGAGATTTGCTGCGGCAACTATTTTAATGGATTTCTTCAAGAAGTGGGGATTTGGAACCGGCCTTTGACATCAGTGGAAATCCAATCGCTCATGCAAACGCCGCCTTCTGGAATGGAAAACGGTCTGTCTGCTTTTTGGCCATTAAATGAAGGCACGGGAACCACCGTTTCCGACCTTAGCACAAATGCCCGAAGTGCCACCTTGGTCAACGGCCCTGAATGGTTTCCTTTGGGGCCGCCCACCCCCAATGCCATCGGCGTTCTAGCGCATTATCGGCTCGATGTTGCCTTGGTGGACACCCAACCGCCATTTGTTACCTCTGTCTCCCTGCCAGCGGAAGGAACCGCCACCAACTTGATTTTGGATCGGTTCACCGTTCAGTTTTCCGAGGATATGAGCCCACCTACCGTCCAGGCTGCCACCAACTTTTCTCTTATCCACGCAGGCGCTGATGGACAGTTTGGAACGTCGGACGATTACACTCATACCTTGGTCAATTCTCCTGCGTACACCAGTGGAACGAGCGCCACCTTTTTGGTGACCGATGGCCCGTTACAACCAGGGCGGCATCGCCTTGTGGTCACCACCAATCTTGCCGATACCACCGGACTGCGCATGAGCGCTCCTTTTGTTCGACAGTTTGAGATGGTCAATATTCCCGGATACGTTTTTGAAAACCGCGCCAACAATTCCATCCCCAATGCGACTTCGTTGGCGGCGAGCCGCACCAACCTTCCTGCCGGCAGTTTCAACGCTCGGGAACCAGTCTCTATAAGCGGCCGTGCGGAATACTTGGCGGTCGGACATTTGAACGGGGATGCACATCTGGACCTGGTGATTCCGATTTATGAAAACAGCACGGTGGCCGTTTACACGGGGCAGGGCAATGGAGCCTTTTTATTGCGCACCAATTTCAGCGGTGGCAATGGTGCCCTGACGCCGTTGCTCCTATCATTGAACGGAGATGCCCACCTTGATTTGGTGGTGGGCAATTACCTCGCCAACACCCTTTCTGTGTATTTGGGCAACGGCGATGCCGCCTTCACCTTGTTGACCAATTACAACACCGGCCAACGTCCTTATGGTTTGGCTGCGGGTGACCTTAATGGTGACGGCAGGCCCGATATTGTGGTGGCCAATTTCAATTCCGCTTCCATTTCTGTTTTCATGGGTAATGGAGATGGAACGTTCCAGCCGGCAATTTCCTACGCGGCAGGAAGTGGTGCCATGAAAATTGCAATGGGCGATTTGAATGGGGACAACCGTTCCGACGTAGTCTGTGCCGACCAGAGCGCAAACACCTTGAGCGTTTTCATAAACCAAGGAGACGGCACATTGGCAACCCGCTTCACTTTGGGCACTCATACAACTGTCCGCAGCGTGGCGGTTGCCGACATGGATGGAGATGGGGCATTGGATATTTTAAGCGGTCATGACGATGGAGTTGTCAATTGGTTCAGGGGGCAGGGCAACGGGGTGTTTCTGCCGCGTCAGATTTTGGGGACTGGCTCCACTTGGATTTATTCCATTTTGCCGGTGGATTTGAATGGGGATGGACGCCTGGACCTCGCCCTCTCCGATTACTACGGGCATCGTGTGGTTGTGTTATTGAATGCCGGTCAGGGACGATTTGAACCGTCGGTTCGGTATGGTTACAGCGGCAGCACTTACTTTACCGACGTTGAGGCAGGTGACTTTAATGGAGACGGCCGATTGGATTTAATTGGTTTGGCCTACGATAGCCGCCGCTTCCAAGTATGGTTGCAGGATGACATTGAGCTGCTGCCCGTTGAAGGTGCTCAAACATCTACCGTTTTGGCGCGAGCAAAACTGTTTGATTCATCGGACCAGGATTTTTGGAGCTTTTATGCACGGGCTGGGGACCGTGTGCAAGTGGCCATTGAAACAGTCGGCAGTCCCGGTGCTTCCGCATTGGCAATTGGTTTGTATCGGCCGGATGGTGTTGAACTTTTTAACAATGGCAGCGGTTACTATGGCAGCGGGGTGGGAACTGCCCAGTTGCCGGTGAGCGGCCGCTACACTGTGCGAGTAACACGCTATTATGATTATTTCGGTGAATACCGTCTGCGTGTCTCCTTAATCAAGCCGCCCACCCAGGTCGAAAGCGAAAACAACGGCGACGTTAACGGCGCCAATACCCTTTCTCTAACCGCCGCACCGGGCCGGCGCAGCGCTCAGGTTTTTGGTTCCATTCATGCTGAAGATAACCAGGACTTCTTCCGGCTTGGCAATCTGTCGGCTGGGACGTTTATCAGTCTGACTCTTGGCAAGCCCAATCTCAGCCAATTGCAACCTGTGTTGGCCATTTGGCGGGGCAACACGCAGGTGGCCGTGGGTGCTGCCGGTGAAACCAACCTGTTCTACTCCATCCCGGAAGGTGGTGAAGGTGCTTACTATGCGCGTATCAGCGCCGCCAACAACACCGCAGGACTGTTGTCCCATTATTTGTTGGATGTGAATCTAAATGACATCACTCCGCCACGAGTGATGACCACAAGCCTGCCCACCAACGGCACCACATCCACCGCTTTGTGGGACCGCTTTACAGTAACCGTAAACAAGGATGTGGAGGTGACCGCATTGAGTGCTTTGGGTAATTTGCGGTTGCGCAACGGTCATGCCTATTTCTTCACCGACGGTGGTTTGACATGGCGCGATGCCGAAGCGCAGGCTGTTGCGCGTGGCGGGCATTTGGTGGCCATTAATGACGCCGAAGAAAACAGTTGGATTCTCGCCAATTTCGGCAGTGATTTTCTCATTGGGTTGACCGACGAAGACCAGGAAGGAGTTTGGGTTTGGTCCAATGGTGAAACTGCGAGTTACTTCAACTGGAATGGCGGAGAGCCCAACAACTCCGGCAACGAAGATTACGTTCAATTTCTCTCAAATGGACGTTGGAATGATGTCGGCTCCGGCCATGCATCGCGCGGATTGGTGGAAGTGGCGGGTGCGGACTCCGATTCAGACGGCCTGCCCGATGCTGTGGACCCTTACCCCCAAAATGCCATCAACTTGATTGATTTGCGCAGTGCAGGGCCTGACAACCAATTTGATACGGCCGACGATGAGATTTACCCGCTCGTCATGGGCACTTACAGCGGCGGCAGCACTTTGAATTTCAGCGTGCCAAGCGGCCCTCTGCAACCTGGTGCCTACCGATTGCAAGTCACCACGGATTTACGGGATGGCTTTGGTAATTCAGCCACTGCTCCCTATGAACAATACTTCACGATAGAAAACCTTCCGTATTTCAATCTGAAGAGCCGCACCAATCTATCCATTGCTTCTCCAGATGTTTTGCAGTTCCAAGATTTGGCGGGAGGAATCCGGCTGGCCTTGGTACGCGGAAAAAGATTTTCCGACAGCGACTCTGATTATTACCGATTCACTGCAAACGCCGGGGATGTCGTTTTCCTGGCAACGGATGCCCCCGGCAATCCCGGCGCCAGTACCTTGCAGTATCAAATTCTCGGGCCGGACGGCAGCGTTTTGTTGACCTTTTATCCATCTTACTATGGCGATGGGGTGGCTCCATTATTGACCTTGACCACCAACGGCAACTTCACAGTGGTGGTCAGCCAATACTACGGATTTATGGGCGAGTATCAATTCCGGCTGGCAATTGCTCCACCACCGTCCATCGCGGAATCGGAGAATAATAACAGCGTGGCCAACGCCAATCCTCTCAGCCTTGAAGTTCAAGATGACCAGCGCCGTGGCTATGCCTTCGGTATGGCGAATGATGTGGGTGAACTGGATTACTATCACTTGGGTTATTTAACCAATGGTTCAACCGTATTTCTCCTGGGGCGCGTTCCATCCGGAAGCACCATGGCTCCGGCAGTGAGCCTTTATAACGCATCGGGGCAATTACAGAATGAAGTGGCCGGGGGCAACCCGGGTGATGCCGCCGCCGAAGTGCGCATCACTGTCGATGGCCAGTATTACGCTTTGGTGCGCGGCACCACACCGGCGGTGGGCCTCCGTGCTCATTACGTACTTGAAGTGCGCGTTGTACCCACAGGCACCGTGACTTTCCCCAACCTCGTGGTTTCCAGCATCCAACTTCCCATGGGGACGCCCCTGAGTGGTCAAACCGTTCAATACGCTTTTAGTGTGGTCAACACCGGCACGCTGGCCACCGCGGAAGCTGCATGGTTTGATCGTGCTGTCTTTTCGACCAACACCACTTTGGGAGATGCCGATGATATTTCCCTCGGTTTCTTCCCACACTTCGGCACATTGACACCTGGCCAGGCTTACACCGTGACCAATGCCTTTCGGCTGCCGGATGGCATCAGTGGCAGCTATTATTTATTGGTGCAAACCGATTCGGGCGACGCCGTCAATGAATTCCTCTTTGAGTCCGACAATCTATACGTCAGCCCAACCACCTTTACGGTACAACGCGCCCCTTATCCTGATTTGAAAATCGAAGGTCTGGCGATGAGCGGCCCGGATGGAAATGGGGTCTATACGTTCACGTGGACCACGGCCAATCGTGGGTCTGCGCCGGCAACGGGCGGGTTTCACGAGCGTTTCTTCGTCCGACGACTGCCTGCGGGGGTGACTGTCACCAACGTGGAGATGGCAGTAAGTCAAGATTTGCCCGTGAACGCAACGGTGCCGGGTACGTTTGTCTTAACCGTGACCAATGCGGGGGATTATCGCATCGAAATTACCACCGACTCACGCAACGCTCATTATGAATTCGACGCCACCGGCCATGCCAGTGCCGAGGCGAATACGGTCACCACCAACTTTGTCATCGTCCAAATCTTTCCCATCACGGTGGCGGCTCAGCCTCCGGGTGCTGGTGTGGTCAGCGGTGGCGGGAACTATGCCCAAGGGGCCACGGTCACGGTGACAGCTCAGGCCGTTACCAACCTGTTGCCCTACTACTTTGTTAATTGGACGGAAAATGGCGTCTTCCAAAGCGCCGCCACCAACTATGCCTTTGTCGCCACGCGGAGCCGCCAGTTGACGGCCAACTTCAGTCTGCCTACGTATCTGCTGTTGGCCTCCAATTCACCAGCCGGCGCGGGTGTGGTGGCGGGGCAGGGTACCTTCTTTCATGGGACCACCAACGTGTTGACCGCTCTTCCCAACCCCGGCTACGGATTCAGCAATTGGACGGAGAACGGCGTGGTGGTGGGAGTCGCCCCGGCTTTCACCAATGTCGCCTTAAGCAATCGCTTCCTCGTCGCACACTATTACGAAGCCAACCCCTTCCACGTGGTGTCCACAGCCACCTCGCCCACCAACGTGGCGGAAGTTGCAGGGGCTGGCACTTACTTGAATGGCGAGACGGCCACATTGACGGCACCAACCTCGGTGACCAATCCGCCAAACATTTATGTATTTCGCGAGTTTCGATTGAATAACGCGGTAATCAGTACCAGTCCAAGTTTCACGCGCACCTTTACCACTCAGGATCCCACCAATCTGCTCTACGTGGCCCACTATGATACGGTGAGCATTCAACCCTTGATCACTAATGTGTTGGTCAACATTCCCAATCCAGTGCCGGCCACCACCAACTTTATTTTGAGCCTTCAATTTAATCGCAGCATGAACACCGCCGCAATGCCGCAGGTGATATTTTCGAATCGTCTTTCCACCGCCCTTATCACGGTGACCAACGGCGGACGCTGGCAGTCGTTGCGGGTATCCAATGACACTTACACGCCGCCTGCGGTGACCTTTGCAACGGGGGCGGACGGTACTTATGACGTTTTGGTTTCTCTGGCGCAGGATATTTACGGCGTGGCCATGTCACCAACCAATTCTGCGCAAGTGGTGGTGGATGTAATTCCGCCTCCATTGCCCGCATTGACGCTCAGCAGTTCAAATAGCCACTCGGCCACTTTTCAATGGACTGCTTATGCAGCTCCGTCAGATGTGTCAGTTTACCGCGCTTATATTCGCACCACCAACTTTACATCGGTGGTGGGACTGCCCATAGCTGCCAGCCTGAGCTCCGGTTCTCGCAGCTTCACCTTTGGCAATCTCGCATTGGACACGCTCTATTACATTTGCATTGTGCCGGTGGATGTGGCCGGCAATTTTGTTGAACCAATCCAAACCACAACTCTTTTCCTGCCGAGCACGGTTCCTCCGCCGGTAACTGTCACGGTCACTCCCACAGGCGCCGATTCCGCACAAATATCCTGGAGCGGATATCAGACCGCCAACTTGTTTGGCTTTGCCGGCTTCCGATTATACTACGAAACCAACAACTTTACTTCCGTAAGCGGCTTGGCGCCTAGGGCAAATCTTGGGGTGGGAGAACGCTCGACAACTGTCACTGGTCTCGACCGCCGGTTCACTTACCACTTTGCCGTCGTGGGCTACAATGGCACCAATGGATTCAATCCCGCCGTGACCACGGCCTCATGGACCGATCCTTTTGCAGGCAATGTAACTTCCTCGCTTACGTTGGGCGGAGCTGGCCAGGTGGTTGAAATACTGCAACCCATCACGGTGCTCAATAATGCCGTCTTGACGATTCCAGCCGGTACGGTTGTGCGGTTTGCTCCCGGAGCCGGCATCACTGTGAGCCAAGGCCGCTTGCTGGCCAACGGCACCGCCTTAGACCCCATCATTTTGACTTCCGCAAATGACATTACGGGTGGCTCACCCGTGCCCGGTGATTGGCAGGGAATTACCCTCGGCGCCGGAGCAGGCGGCTCGGTATTGCGCCATGTGTTTGTGCGTTTTGGGCGAGGTCTGGTCTTGGATGGATGTTCTCCTACGGTGGAGGCTTTCACTGGTTTGTACAACCAGCCCACCGCTCTGGAACTCCGCAACAGCGCTTCCTTGGACACTACCGAAGCGTTGGTCGCGTTTAATAGTGTTGGAGTCGCGCAAAGGGATACAGCCATCTTAAAACTTCGCCAATCAGTCGTTAAAAACAACGCCACCAATGCTTGGAACACCGGCTCGCAACCGTTGATAGCCACTCAGGTTTGGTGGGGCACAGCCGTCAGTGGAGACATTGCGGTGACTTTGTTTGGGACGGTGACGCATCAGCCATTCCTTGGCGGCGAGCCGCTGTTGACGCCGGCAGTGGGTATCTCGAACAACATCACCCAAATCGGGACCTCCAATGTATGGCTGCGGTTGGCCTGTCGCACCGCCGATGCTATGCGCTTGAGTGAGGATTCCGTGTTTACAGGCGTGTTTTATGAAAGTTTTATACCTTGGCGGTTGTTTGGTTTATCGGAAGGGGGCGGGTCCAAGACTATTTACGCTCAGTTCCGCAGTGTGACAGGCAACACCAGCGCGCCTGTGTCTTTGACCATCACCTACTTGACGCAAGGGCCGGTGATTTCGAGTTTCAACTTAACCGAGGGGCAAGTGGTGGAGCGTCCGCTTTTGGTCACCGGCGCTGCAAGCGCGCCTTTGGGCATGGCGGGAATTGAATTTTACTTGAACAACGTGGGTGTCGCCACCAATGCCGGTGGGACCTTCGCCCACTGGTGGGATGTCCGCTCCATAAGCAATGGCATCCACCGCGTCAAACTTTTGGCCCGGGATACTGCCGGGCGCATCGCAACCTTGGAGCGTAATGTAGCTATTACGCCTGTGCCACCGCCCGCACCTGTGATTACCCTGCCTGGCGCGGACATGGTGGTGACAAGCAATCAAGTGGCTGTGGGAGGAACGGCTGAACCTGGCATTAGCGTGCGATTGCTGCGCAATGGCCTGTTGATGGGTGAGGTGGTGGCCAATCAACAAGGTCAATGGAATCTGGCAACCGTGCCGTTAATCGAAGGGGATAATGTATTGGTGGCCAGCGCCTTCGATGCATTGGGAGCCGCAGCGTCGGCTCCGCGTAGAGTGGTGTTGGATTCCGGTCCGCCCGCGGCACCGGTGTTGATGCCTCCCACTTATTATCCGGGGCGAGGTGTGGAATGGACCTGGCAGTATGCCCCAACAGGTGAGCGCCCAACGCGGTTCCGTCTCTTTTGGCATACGGCTCCATTCACAAGCACCGCACAAGCTTCCGGGCAGTCACCTTTGATTAACAATCAGATGACATACACCGTGCCCTCCATGCCTGCGGGCAATTTGCATGTGGCAGTCGTCGGTTATGACGACGCCGGCAATGCCAGCGCTTTATCTAATTTGGTCCCCTATTCTCATGACCCAGCGCCTCCATCGTTCACCATTGCTTTTGACAAATCTTCTCCAGTGGGCACAGGCCCATTGCGTATAACCCTCACCGCCAATGAACAATTGGCCGAAACGCCGTCGGTGACCTTGAATTACGGCACGGGTCCCATCACCCTCACCGTTAGCAACGTTGCCCTCAACACTTACTCCGGCACACTCCTGGTTGGCCCATTTACGCCTTCCCGGCCAGTAAGTTTCAATGTTTCCGGGCGGGATTTGGCAGGGAACGTATTCAACGGTGCACCAGCGGGGCCACCGTTGGTGATTGATGTCATGCCACCGGTTGGACGGATTGCGACCGTGCCCGTTTCTCCCGTGCAGGTCACCAATGTTACGGAAGTGCAGGTGCAATTGACTTTGAGTGAACCGGTGGCACCCGGGTCCACACCGCAGTTGGCATTTACCCCGCCTGCCGGTGGTGCCGCCATTCCGATACCGCTGACAGGCGAGGGAAGCAACTGGACGGGCGTTCTTACTTTGACTCCGGCGGCGGGTGCCGGCTTTGGGCAGTTTACACTCACAGCCGTAGATGCCCTGGACAACGTGGGCAATGGAATCAGCAGCGGTGTTTCCTTGGAGCTCTACAACTCAGCCCTGCCGACTCCGCCGGCTGCTCCTGCTCAAATTCGAGGCACCAGTTTAAGTGGCGGTTATATCCGATTGGAATGGACGGCGGTTTCCAACGCGGAGATTTACCGTGTTTACGCAGATGCCGGAAGCAACGGTGTGCCTCAAACTTTGGTGGCTGACAACGTGGAAACAACCATTATCACCAACCTGCCTCCAGCCGATGGCCCGTATCGCGTTGCGGTGAGTGCTTCCCGCCGCGGCTCCGAAGGCGGCAAATCTTTCGCCATCACGGTGAGCAGTGACCGTACACCTCCACCGGCACCAACCAACGTCACGGTGCAATTGGTCGCCAATGGTTTGCGCATCAACTGGCAGCCCGGTGCAGGCGAACCTCAGGCCCAATTCCGGGTGTATCGAAATGGAACGCTCCTGCGTGTGTTGGGGGGCGGCACTAATATCTTGGATGTGCCACCGCGTGGCGTGTTGTCGTACACCGTCGGGGCATTGGATGCGTTGGGCAACGAGGCCCTCAGCCAGCCCGCCGTGTTTGAAATGTTGGTGGGCGCAGTCAAAAACTTGGAGGTAGTCCATAACATAGGACAGGCTCCGATTTTGACGTGGGAATCGGACGACGCCATGGCGGTGGGTTACAATGTTTATCGCAACGGTGTGAAACAAAACGCCGCTCCTTTGACCACGCCTTCCTACACCGACGGCATTGGCGTCCCGCGCGGTGGCATGGTCACCTACGCCGTGCGTGCCGTCAACGCCACCAACGCCGAAAGCACCGCCCGCATCGTGGAATTGCACGATGTGTCTTTCCTTGTCATGGCCAATTTGTTTGGTGGCTCTGAGTCGGCGCCGGTCACGCGATACTTCGATGCTTTTCAAGTCACCCTATTCAACCGAAACCTCACGGCCCCATTACCCATGCAGCGTGTGGAGTTGCGTCGCGTTGTGTCCGGCCTGCCGCCGGTGACGCGCTCCAATAGCGTGGAAACAACGGTGCTTCCCAACTCGCAGCTTAATACCGAGGTGGTACTGCCTTCCAGCCCCGTGACCACACCACAAATGATGGTGGTGCGCGCCGTCCAACAACCGCATGAAACGGGCGGCATGGTGACTTATCAAACGTTGGTGGACTATGTCACCGTGGCCAACCCTGAAGTCATGGTTGAAGTCAGCGCCGCCCAACCGCCTCTGGCCGGCGGTTTGGCTACGCTTAACCTCCGGGTACACAACCGGGGTTACGCCGACCTCGACTTGGTCACCGCCCGTGCGGGTGGCACGCAGCCGGGCGATTTAATCATCACGGTGCGCAATCACCTCGGACAAGAAGTCAATCGTGTAGCCTATGTCGGCATGCCTTCCGGTGCCTTGTTGACGCCCGATGGCACCACCCTTTTGCGTATCGCACCGGGAATGTCCCGAAGTTTCCAAGTGGATAACATCCTTGTGCCGGACAACTTGGGAACCAACCTCACCACCTTCGAGGCGACGTTCAATCCTATTTACTATCGCTATGGCTCCGGCCTGCAGGCGACCAACGGCCCCATCTCCGGCCAGATGACTGCCTCTTTGCGTTTGACCCCCTACTACGGGACTTTGGCCACCGATAAAAACAATTACAGCAACGACGATCCAGTCATCATCACGGGCCAGGCTTTGGACCGTCAGACCGGCCAGCCTCGTCCCAACGTCCCCCTGAAAATTGGCTTCAGCATTCGCGGCTTTAAATTTTATCACAGCATCACCAGCGATTTCAGCGGCGCCTTTGTCTATGAATACCAACCACCACCGGGCTTGAGCGGCCGCATTAAACTATGGGCTGCGCATCCTGATGTGTTTGATGTGTTGAATCAGGCCGAAATTGCCGTGTACCGCGCCTACTTCAGCCCGGTGGCCGGCGACGTGCGCATGACCAAAAACGACACGCTTACATTCAACATCACCCTTGTAAACCCCGGCGAAGAAGACCTGAGCAGCTTCACCCTTGAGTCTGAAGCATGGACCACCGTTGGCACCAATCTTGTGCCCATCACCAACCTTACCACTACGGCAGGCATCACTCCGGACTTTGTCATCGGCCCTCGTGAAAACATCCGCATCCCTATCAGTATCACAGCAACCTTGGATGCGCCGGACAACGCCCAAATGCGTTTGCGTTTGCGCTCGGCGGAAGGTGCAGCGGCCACTTTCGACGCCAACCTGACCCTTCTGCCGGCCAATCCCGTGCTTACTGTGATTGACCCGTCCATGGGCTACGTGGATGTCAGCGTCAACCGTGGCCAATTGCTCAGTCGTACCTTCACCGTGGCCAACATGGGCTTGCGGGACCTTCAAGGCATCACTCTGCAGGGGCCCACCAACATTTCATGGATGACACTGAATCTGGTGCCCGGCGAAGACGGCCTTATTCATCTGCCTGATTTGCGTGTGGGCCAGAGCAACACCATCACAGTAGTTTTCGCCCCGCCCTCAGATGCGCCTTTGGAATATTTCCAGGATCGCCTGATTTTGCGGGGGACCAATTCTCCTGCGGAGTTCTCCGTCAACCTGTATGCCTTGGTCACCTCGTCGAGCCGTGGCAACGTTCGCTTTGTCGTGGATAACATTCTCGCCCAGCGGGTGCCCGATGCCACGGTTCGCATTAAAAACTCGCTCCTTCAAATCGAGCAAACCTTCAAGACCGATGCCAATGGCGAATTATTGATTGAAAACCTTCAAGAAGGCCCCTGGGCATGGCAGGTTTTAGCCCCCGGACACGCAGCGGAAGCGGGTCGCGTGGACATCGTGCCCAACCAAACCGTTTTAGTTGAACCGCGTCTCTCTCGTAGTTTGGTGACGGTGAATTTTGTAGTCACCCCCGTGCCTTTCACCGACCGTTATGAAATTACGATAGAACAAACCTTCCAAACTCATGTCCCGGTACCCGTGCTTGTCATGACACCGCCCCAATATGAATTCTTCAACATCGAGGCCGGTTTTGAAGCCACCGTTGTGTTCAACGTCAAGAATCATGGTTTGGTAAGAGCATTCGATATGATCATTCAAGGGGGCGCTGATGGCTACGCCACTTCCACGCCGTTGATTAATTACGTGCCCGAATTGGGCGCCATGCAGAGCATTGATATACCCTTCCGCTTTTATTACGCGGGACGCAACGGGACCAACACCAGCGGGTTGGCTCCGCAATTCACACGCTCCAAATGCCTGACCAGCCGGGCCAAGTGCTTTGGACGTGATATTGACGAGAATGGCAACATCCGCGGTGGCATCGAATTCCCGCCTGGTTATGGGCAACCCACACCGGGGGACTGCACCGGCGGTATTTTTGACATAGACAACTTTGCAGGCGCCCTCATGGCCATTGTCAACGCTTGCGCTCAATGCCCAGACTTGAAAACCATCATGAACCTGGCCACCAAGGGAATTAAGAAATACACCGAGAAAGCCAAGTTTTATAAAGCCATCGAGGGCGTGGTGTTGGTGTACAGGTTATTGGGCTGCCCAACTTTCGGTGGCCCCGGCAGTTATGGAGGGGGCGGAGGCGGAGGAGGCGGAGGAGGCGGCGGTGGACCAAGAGGATATTCCGATTACGGAAGTGCCGGAGGTTGCTTCGCCAGCGGCACACCCGTGCTCATGGCCGATGGCACATGGGCACCCATCGAAAACATCCGCACCAATCAATCAGTCCGCACGGGTAATGATCCACGTGAGATTGCCACCGTTGTGGAAGTGGCAGTGCGCGAGGCTCCGGAATTGCTCGATTTGCACCTCGACAATGGCCGGGTTCTTTCGGCCACACCCGAACATCAAATTTGGGTGGACGGCAAAGGCTGGACTTTTACGCGGCACATTTCAGCGGGAGACTGGCTCATGAACAGCGCCGGTCGCAGGGTGAAAGTTGCCGGTGTCCAACAACGTCAAGGACCGGTCAAGGTGTACACGCTGGTTAATCGTGAGGACCATGCCTTGTTTGCAAATGACATCCTCGTCCGGGATGGCTGCGGTGACAAGACTCCCTTCTACCACTGGCTGCTGCCTGTCGGGACAGGAGACGTGGCCCCGCCACCACAAGCAGAAGTTGGAAAGGAGGTGGCCCAATGAACCCCCGTCGTCCCCAAAACAATTTTGGTGTTATGCCGCTGACTATGAATCACTTGTTGAAAATAATACTGGCATTGGGAATGTGTCTTCTGTGGCCAACGGCCCGAGCTCAACAGCAATTCCAAGGCGTTTGTTCAACTGTCAAAATTGTCATCCAACAGGAATTGACGCTTGAACGCATCGGCTTTGAGGCACGACTGGAGGTCACGAATAATGACGGCCAAGACCCCATCACCGACTTTTTCGCCGATCTGACCTTTGAAAATCCCAAACTCTCCACCAATGGCGTGGTCAACGATGCCTCCGGCTTGTTTTTTGTTCGCGCTCCTGAACTGGAAAACATCAACAGCGTCACAGGCAATGGGGTTATCCAGCCCACCGCCAAAGCGGTGGTCAAATGGTTCATCATCCCCAAAATTGCCGCCGGCGGCACCTCGCCCAAAGGAGTGGAATACCGTGTGGGTTGCCGTCTTTCAGGACGAATGCGCGGAGTCGAAATTCCCCGTGAAATTCTGTTTGCGATTCCGGATACCATCACCGTCCGGCCGGAACCGCAACTGCAAATTACCTACTTCCAACCACGAGATGTGCAGGGCGATGACCCCTTCACCCCGGAGGTGGAAAGTCCCATCCCCTTCACATTGGGGGTGCTCGTCAAAAACGCCGGTTACGGTACGGCTTACAAATTGAAGATTGATTCCCAGCAACCCAAAATCGTGGAGAATCAAAACGGTCTGCTGTTGATTGCGCGGTTGTTGGGTGCACGGGTTCAGGACAGCCCTCTTCGCTCGGCCAGTTTGTTGGTGGATTTGGGAGACATTCCCCCCGGCCAAACGCGCAAGGGGGCGTGGGACATGATCACTTCACTTTCCGGTGAGTTCATCGAGTTTAAGGCATCTTACAAACATGCTTCCGAGCTGGGAGGAGAGGAAACATCAGTCATAACTTCGCTTAACGCCCATTTCATTGCCAACGAGGTCATGAACGATCAGCCGGGGCGTGACGAAATCAAAGACTTTTTGGCGGACGTGGACCGCGATCCCTCCATGATTCCCGACACTTTGTTCGAGAGCGAAGGTAATGAAACGCCCGTTTATTACGCCACCAATGCCACCATGTCCTCCTCCTTGGCGCCGGGCAATGTCGCAACGATCCAATTGCAGGCCGATGTGCGCGGGTGGAACTATTTGCGAATGACGGATCCGGGACAGGCGCGTTTGAAAATCGCCAGTGTGGTCCGATCGGATGGCAAGGTCATCAATACGAATAATTATTGGACCAACATCCGCTACACACGCATCGGCAACATCCGCCAGAATTATTTCAACCTGCTGGACCTTGTTGATTTGGGTGCGTACACCTACACGGTTACTTATACAGCCAGCGCGGCGGACACCAATCCGCCGGTAACCACCCTGCGTTTTGTCGGTCCGGTCACGGAAGCCGGTGGGTGGTATTACATCACGCCTCAAACGCAGATTTACTTTACGGCGGAGGACGCCAATCCGGTGGCCATGTACTACAGTTTAACCAACGGTCCCTTTGTGCCGGCGTATCCTTTTTGGTTGACGGCGCCAGGCAGCTACACCTTGCGTTATTTTGCACAGGATTCTTCTGGTAATACGGAGGCAACCAATCACGCAGTCTTGGTTGTTTCAGGCGAGGCAACACTGGACTTTGCCCTTTTCAGTACGCCCGTTCCACACATGCAGGCTTCCGGGGATGCCCTTTCCATCCGACCCAACAACGCTCCCATCATCTTTCAGGCTGCTCCCAATCCGGCAACCGTCAATGCAACACTGGACATCTATCAAGGGGTCATCGGATGGGCGACCATTTCCAACGCTCCGTCTTCTCCAACTGCAGATGGCGGCGCAACCTTGTATGTGGGCGGAGCCCATGTGGATTATTACAAATATCGCCATAATGGCGGAGCTTGGAGCTCCGAGTTCCCAATTACCACGCCAATACAAATGACTAATTTGAGCGCCGGCCTGCACTTGATTGAAGTGCTGGGGCGTTCACGCCATGGTATTTATTTGGATGCCTCCCAAGCTGCACGCGTGAGCTGGACTGTATCACCGGCAGCACCTGCAACCACCATAGCCGGAGCGCCGGCGACCCCAGGACGCCAACCTCAAGCAGTCTTGCAAGTAGGAGGGCAGGGGGTCACAGCCTACCGCTGGACCATCAACAATGGCTATTATCGCCCGGAGGAGCCAATCTCAACATTGCTTCTCATTACCAATTTATCTCCGGGATGGCAGACGGTCTCCGTTAATGCGCGAACGAATGGTGTCTTTCAAGGCACCAACAATCCAACCACTGTCCAATGGTTGTACGATCCGATGTATGGCTATCTCCAGCCCGGCTTGGCTCTCATTCGCAGCCTTACCTTCACCAACATTGGAACCACTGAACAACAATGGGTTTGGGATGGGCGCGGAAGCAACGGAGTGGTGGTTATGCCCGGGACCTACACGGTGCGTCTGACCTTGGTGGATGCACTTAATCGCACCAACTTCATGACTCGCTTGATACAAGTGGGTGATTTGAGCGGCCCTGCGGCTTTGGTGGCTGAAGCTGCTCGTGGACCTCGCAATCCACACGCCCGCGGCTCCCTGGCGGTGTGGCAGGACCAAAGCGATGGAAATTGGGAAATATACGCGCAGGACCTTGGCAGTAATGGGGCGCCCATTGTGAAAATCACCGAAACAGTGGCGAATCAGGAGAATCCACGGACTGATGGACGTTACATCGTCTGGCAGGGACGCCAACCGAACGGAACTTGGGACATCTATATCAAGGATGTTCGTGACAACTCTGCTCCGCGCAACATCACCAGCTCGCCAACCCGCGATGAAATCAATCCTGCCGTGCATTGGCCTTGGGTGGTTTATCAGGCACGCAGTGCCGATTCCCCGAACGCACCTTGGCAGTTGCGGGCTTGGAATGCCATTACAGATCAATCTTCGACCGTTTCCCCCTCCCAGCAGGACCAGTTGGATCCAGATGTTCGCGATGGTCAAGTCGTATGGCAGGATTTTCGAGATGTCGGTTACGGCGAAATTTATTACCGACATCTTGAGACCGGCGAATTCAGGCGCATTACCGCCAATCAATTTGGACAATACCATCCCGTCATCGATGGGCGTTGGATTGTATGGCAGGACAACCGCCACGGCCAGGTGGAGCTCTACGGATACGATTTCCGGCGCGAAGCAGAAATCCGGTTGACTCAGACCCCGGAGGATGAATCACTGCCTTTCATTGAAGGGGAATGGGTGATGTGTCAGGAATCCTCTTTGGGCTCGCTTTCCGGCAATCTCCGATTGTTGCACCTGCCCACCCGGCGGCTTGTGCCGGTGACGCGCAGCACTGCTTTCAAGACAAAACCCGCAATGACCGGCAGGTTGGCCATTTGGCAGGAGGCCGATGGCAATGCACAATCCATCCGCATGGCGGAATTGCCCAGTTTGCAGGGGGTCTTTGAAAATCCCAATACAGTGGTGGTAACGCCAGCCCTTGCTACTGCTCACCCACAGGTGTTCAGTCTGCTCGCCTTGTGGCAGCAGCAGGCTGGTGTTGTGGAAATCTCCCGATTCACATCCCTCACGCCATCACCGGTGAAGGAATCGGCTTATTGGAACAACGGTGCACCAGCAGGCGTCAACTTTACCCTGACACCTGGGAACTTCCTGTGGGTGAAGTTCCCTGAAGGACGCGTGGTGGACTTGGGAATCAACCCACAGCTTCCATTGCAATTGCAAGCCGGTTTGAACGTGGTAACTTACGACAAGTTCCCCGGCAATTATTCGGCGTTCCGATTGCTTCGCCAGTTGGGCTTCAGCAACGTGCGGGCCGTCCGCATGCTGGATTCTGAACAAGGCCGCTGGGCGGTCGCGGAAGTGCGCGCCGGTGCGCCTTTGGGAGAGGATTTTCACATTCCCAAGGTTGCGGTCTTGATGTTGGACTTGGTCAATCCTGTAAGCAACTTTCAACCCTGAGTTTTTGTTATGAAATTTACAACCATCTTGTGCTTTTTCGGTGCTGCCGTGTTTTGGCGGGCTGTTGCTATTGAGCCGCAGGAATTGGCCGCCCGCCTGGCAGCTGGTGAAAAAATTACCATTGTTGATGTGCGTGCCAGTGCCCACTACATTCGCGGACATATCCCACAAGCCATCAACATTCCCGCAGCCCTCTGCCCGGACAGAAATCTGCCACCCCTTGGCCGGGTGGTGGTCTATGATGAAGGACTCGGTCAGACCAACGCAGCCTTTGCCATGGAAGCTCTCAACCGCAAGCCGGGCATTCAAGCAGAAATTCTTCGAGGCGGTTATGCCGCGTGGGAGACCACTCAACGGACGTTGGCGGCTCCGGCAGGAGCCTCGCGTGAGGAGTTGCCTGTCATTACTTATCAAGGATTGGAGCAGACCACCGATCGCGATGTGATTTTGGTGGATTTGCGCACTTCCCCTTCCTCTTCAACAACTCGCGGCCTTGTCGCTCCGGCTCAAGAGGAACCACCGTTGACGGACCTTAAAAATCTTTTCCCGCGATTTCCCATTACACAATCACCGATGGCTGTGGCCCAAAAGGTCAAAGCTGAAAAAAGCACACCACCCTTGCTGGTCTTAATAGACCGCAACGATGGCAAAGCCCAAGAGACAGCCCGAATGTTGCGTGCGGCTGGCAATACACGTTTCGTCATATTAGCCGGAGGCGAAGAAGCACTGGCGCGGCGGGGACAGCCCGGCTTGCAACGTTCCAGCAGCGGATTGATGACTGCACCATCGCCGGTCATTACGCCTCCGCCTGTACCGACCCCCAACCCTTGATTTGATATGATAACCATGTGTTTTAAGTCTTGGATGTCCGTCTTGGGCATCGCAGTAGTGACCGCTTTGGTTTCCACTCCACCTGCCGCGGCTGCGGCCTACACGAATGTTACCGCAGCCAATGTGACACCCACGACTTTTACCGTGCTTTGGGGGGCCCCCTCAGAGGCGGGAATCTTTTTGCGTGTGGACGCTGATGCCGGAGGAGCGACCAATTTGAACGGCCAACTCGGCATCGAATACTTGCCTTTGCGTGCAGGCGCCCCATCGGCAGTGGAAGATACTTCACAACGTTTAAGCCAGCAGGCACTGCGTCAAAAAATCCGCAGCTACGGATTGGCCAGTGCGCTGGTGAGCGGTTGCCGGCCCGCAACGACGTATTATATACGCGCAGCCATCATTAACAACGGCGTGACCAACTACCTCCCCGATTTGAACCAGGCACCGCTGGAGATTCGCACAGCCGCAGAGGTCACCCTCGTGCCCGAGGCCCTGCAATTATTGCTCGATGTTCCCGGCCAGGCCGTGGAGGGTCGGCTCGTGTTGCTAGACCATCCACAGGCAGCTTATCCCTTGGTCGCGGTAGTGGGAGATGGTGCCCCCTCCAACCATGTGGTGTTCAGTTTGGCAGAGTTGCTCGAAGCATCAGGTACGAGCAATTTTACCGCTTCTGGAAGCCAGGTCTTTGAAGCACAAGTTCTCGGCGGAGGGGCTGAGGGGGGAATCAGTCAGACATTCAGTGTCGAATTTACCGGCGCATTCAGTGTTGCACGCTCCTACCTCGCCACCTTTGGCACCGAGTTGGCGACGTTCAGTCTAGGGTCTTTAGTAATACAGGCAGGCCAAACCGGGAGCGTGTCAGTGCTGGCCTTCTCCACTGTTGGTCTGGATCAATGGACTGTCGAAATCGAAATACCTGACGGCCATTTGACCAACCTCACTTTGGTGCCCGTGGCGGGCGAAGTGGACCCTGCTCAGTTGGAATTGACGAAATTGGCTCCGCACACTTGGCGCATGCGCATTGCAGCCCGTGGCGGTCAAACTTTTCTGGGAGACATCGAATTGTGCCGGCTCCAATTAGTGCCCCTGACCAACGTGCCTTCAGCTTTCGTGCCGCTGCGCGTCATTCATGTCAATGCACAAAAACCTGGCACCTCGTTGATACCCGGCGCACTTTCGCAGAATGGCCGGGTGGTGGTGATAGGCCGCGAGCCATTGTTGGAACCGCGGCGCGCGGGCGGACCTTGGCGCGAACTGGTGGTGTACGGCAATCCGTGGGCCAGTTTCTTGATCGAGGGAACCCCCTCCTTGTCCGCCAGCCCCTGGTCGGTGCTGGTGCGCTTCCCTTCCACCAATTTGATTTCGGTGGTGAGTGTGCCGGACGATCCTTCCATACGCTTCTATCGTGCTGCCGAATTTCAAGCCAATCCTCCCATCCTTGCGCTGACTCGCTCCGGTGAGGGGCTTTCGCCCTTGTTGGTTTTTGGCCAGGTCTCGAGTAATTATGTATTGGAGTATAAACCCAGCCTTTCCTCCACAGTGCAATGGCAACCAGTGGCCAGCTTCACTTTGACCAATTCCTTCGGTTTTCTCGGCGGATTAACCCCCACCAACAACGCCGGCTTTTTCCGTTTGGTCAGACCTTGAGCATTACGGCAGGGAGCCTTCAAGATGCCTTGAAGAAACGCCGCACCGTTTCGATGACGTAATCCACTTGAGCGTCGGTGAGCTCCGGATACATCGGCAGGGGCAGGATGCGTCTTGAAATGTCCTCGGCCACTGGGTAGTCCCCTTCTTTCCAACCATAATCGGCGTACACCTTTTGAAGGTGCAAGGGGCGGGGATAATAGATAATGCACGGGATGCCGTGGTCTGCGAGGTGTTGATGCAAAGCGTCGCGTTGTTCGAAGAGCAGGGCATATACATGATATACATGACGATTGCCCTCTGCCACGTGCGGGCGCTGCACGGGAAGATCAACAAAACCTTCATTGTAACGCTCAGCAATCTGGGCGCGGCGCGAGTTCCACGTCTCCAAATGCCTGAGCTTCACCCGTAAAATGGCGGCCTGCAATTCGTCCAAACGCGAATTGTAGCCGTGCAAGTCATGGTAGTAACGTTTTTCAATCCCGTGCACGCGCAACATACGCAAACGACGGTTCAGCGCCTCATCACGGGTGACCACCATGCCGCCATCGCCGTTGGCCCCAAGGTTTTTTGTGGGGTAAAAGCTAAAACAACCCATCACGCCCCATCCGCCGACAGGTTGATTTTGATAGGTGGCCCCGATGGCTTGAGCACAATCTTCAATCAAATGAAGCTTGTTAGCGCGGCAGATCTGCACCAATGGCTCCAACGGGGCAGCTTGTCCAAACAAGTGAACTGAAATTATGGCCTTGGTGCGCGGAGTGATGCGGCGAGCGACATCCTGTGGATCGAGATTGAAAGTCAACGGGTCAATGTCTGCAAAAACTATCCGGGCGCCCATTTGGTGAATGGACTCCGCCGGGGCTATATAGGTAAACGGAGTGGTGATAACTTCATCCCCGGGGCCGATTTCCAAGGCGCGCAGAGCCAAGGTGAGGGCGTCCGAGCCGGAATTAACCCCGATTCCGAATGTCGTTCCGGTAAAGGAGGCAATTTCCTTTTCCAACGCCGCAACATTGGGCCCCAAAATGTAGTGCCCGCCGGCCAGAGTTTGTTCCACGACCGGCAGCAGTTCATCTTTCAATGTGGCATACTGAGCTGCCAGATTGAGAAAAGGTACGTTCATGATATTGATAGGGGACATGGCCTGCCGCCGTCGGGCCAACACCCGTACAGAGGCGCCATGTCCCCTGAAAAAATGGAAGGATTGAAGCCTTCCTGCAATCTTTTACTCGTTTTGTTTCTCTGCGTCAGCCTTGCGTTTCTTGGCTTCTTCAATCACTTGTTGCTCCAGTTCGCGCGGCATTTCCTCGTAATGACTGAATTCTTCGGTGTGAATGCCTCGGCCACCAGTCAGCGAGCGAAGGCTGCTGGAATACCGGTACATTTCCCGGGCCGGCACCTGGGCTCGGATGATTTGAAAGGTCCCGTCCGAATCCATTCCAAGAATCTTGCCACGTCGGCTGGACAGGTCGCCCATCACGTTGCCCATGCAATCCTCAGGAATCCGGATTTCCACATTGTTGATGGGCTCCAACAGACAGGGACGCGCCTTTTCAAAGGCTTCCTTGAAGGCAAAATAACCGGCAATTTGGAATGCAATATCCTTTGAGTCCACCGGATGCATCTTGCCGTCGTAAAAGTCCACCAGCACGTCCACAACTTTGTAACCGGCAAGGATGCCTTCAGCACAGGCCTTGCGGACACCTTTTTCCACCGACGGCACAAAGACCCGGTCCACGTTTTGGCCCACCAGCGAGTTGATGAACTCCACGCCGGTATCCCGTTGTTTGGGCTCGATGCGCATCCAGACTTCTGCAAACTGACCGGCGCCGCCAGTCTGTTTCTTGTGGCGGTACTTGGAGTCACCCTTCGCCTTAATGGTTTCGCGATAAGGGATGCGCGGCTGGGTCAGTTCCAAGTCAATTTTGTAACGAGATTTGAGCCGCTGCGCCATGACATCGAGATGCAATTCCCCTTGGGCGGACATGACGGTTTGATGCAGCTCGGCGTCCACGTTGTACAAGAAGGTGGGGTCTTCATGATGCAAAGCGGCCAACCCTTGGGCCACTTTGTCTTCATCCCCCTTGCTTTTGAGCACCAGGGCAGCGTGAATGTTGGGCTTGGGATAGGTGATTTTAGGAAGAGTGAGAATGCGCTTGGGACTGCACAGGGTCTGGTTGGCTCGGGTGTCGCGCAACTTGACCACTGCTCCCATGTCTCCCGCATTTAACACGTCCACAGGAATGCGGTTTTTCCCGTTCAACAAGTAAATTTGTCCGATGCGTTCTGCGGCCTGTTTGTCGGGGTTGTAGAGGTCTGCACCCACCCCCAATTGACCGGAATGGACCTTGAAATAAGCCAGTTCGCCAAACTGAGCCTCCACGCTGGTCTTGAACACGTATAGGCACGGCTCGGGATCGGTCAGGCTAACTTCCACATCCCCATTTTGCCCCGCAGCAATGACTTTGTCCTTGGCGGCCGGCGATGGCCCATACTGGGCAATGAAATCCAGCAAACGGCTGACGCCTTGATTGGTTTCCGCGCAGGTGCTGAAGACGGGGATTAAGGTCTGCTTGGCCAGGCCTGAGGCCAAACCGCTCCGCATCTCTTCTTCGGAAAGACCGCCCTGTTCAAAGAATTTTTCCAAAAGTTGATCGTCCGACTCAGCCACTTTTTCCAACAACGCATTGTGCAATTCATCGGCTTTGGCCTTCAAGTCGCCCGTGGCCGGCGCGGCATCGTATTTTCCGCTTTGGTCCGCCTTGCCGGTGAGCACTTCTTTGGTAATGACATCAAGGATTTGATTGAATCCGGGCCCGGTCTTCAAGGGAATGGTTATAGGGGTGACCGCGGCTCCAAAACGGGCGCGCAGACTGGCAAGTAGTGCGTCCCAGTCCACGTTTTCCTTGTCGAGGGCATTAACGACAATCAAGCGTGGGGTGTTGAACTGCGTTGTAAAATCCCAGACCTTGCCCGTGCCCACACCAATGCCGTGGTTGGCATTGACCACGATCATTGCCAGGTCGGCCACCCGTGCAGCCGAGAGGCTTTCACCAATAAAATCGAGATAGCCGGGGGTGTCGAGGAGGTTGATTTTCTTGCCCTGCCACTCGACCACCACCATGGAAGTCTGCACGGAAATTTGCCGGGCTTGCTCCTCGTCGCGATAGTCGGAGAGGGTGGAGCCGTTGGTCACACTTCCCAACCGGTTGATAACGCCGCCACACAAGGCCATGCACTCCGTCAGCATCGTTTTGCCGCAGGAGGCATGGCCCAATATCGCCACATTCCGAAGGTCTGCCGTTTGATAATTTTTCATGTATCTGCCTTATGTCCACGGCCTGCCGGGCCGTCCAAGGTCCACGTGTTCTTATGGCTCTTGCAAACCTGTCAACAACCTGGCTGGGTTGTATCCCGTGCCTAAGCCCTTTTCCTCCGCCTGTGGGGGTGGAAGGACTTCCACTCTGCAAGAGCTTGAAACCGAAGCATACGCCGGTTTGAAGTGGCCCGTCAATCGCATGCTTGCCATTTTCAAGCGCTTTTTTGGCTTTTATGGCTGGGAAATCGCATGGAAAACCTAAAGGGATTAAGGTTCAGTGACGTGGCGACTCAGCGGCGTTGAGCCACTGGAAGCATATTAAGCGCTTCTGGCAGAGCTCCTCATAATAAAAAACCGCCCATCTCGAAGATGGGCGGTGGTTTAGTATTCTATAAAAGTGCTGCTGAAGCAGGTTAGGTGGTCAAAATACCACCCTGGCTGGCATTGGTCACCAATTTTTGGTAGCGCGCCAGCCAGCCGGTAAGATTCCTTTTCACCGGTTGCCACGACTGGCGACGAGCCGCCATTTCATCTTCGGGCACCAGGATGTCAATTCGACGATTGGGGAAGTCTATCCGGATACGGTCCCCCGGTTTGAGCAACCCAATGGGACCACCTTCAGCCGCTTCCGGGGAAACATGACCGATACATGCGCCGGCCGTGCCGCCACTAAAACGGCCATCGGTAATGAGCGCCACTTTATCGCCCAGTCCCATTCCCACAATGTAACTCGTGGGCGAAAGCATTTCCTGCATTCCCGGTCCACCGCGGGGGCCTTCATTGCGAATGATGACAACATCTCCCGGCTTCACCTTGCCGCCCAAAATGCCGGAACAAGCTTCGTCCTGACTCTCAAAGATGACGCAAGGCCCCTCAAACACAAAGGCCGGTCCGCAGTGGGCTTTGAATCCATCGCTGATGCCTGCGGTTTTGACCACGCTCCCTTCCGGTGCCAATTGACCATAAAGGATGGCCAGACCGCCATCGGCGGAATAAGCCGTGGCCTTGGTACGAATGCAATCCTGCGGATTAAACCGGAACGCCGGGTCATAAGGCATCAACCCACTGGGGGTTACCTTGGCCAGATGGCGGGGATTGTCATCCCATTCCATGCGGGTCAGCACCCAGTTTTTGAAACCGCGTCCACGCAAAATGCCGGCCATCGAGCGGCCAGCGCCCTTTTCATATTTCCAGAAGATAACAACGGGTTCGCCACGCAAGTCCCCTAGTTCAGTCCGCACCAAGCCTTGAGCCTCCTGGTATCGTTGACTCCAGTAAGCTCGAAGTGCAGTGGGGCCTTTTTGGGTGGTTTTGTCGGGAAGCTTGAGGATGGATTTTTCCGTGCACAAGGCCACCAGCGCCTCCATGTCACCAGCATTCCATGCGGCCGCCCAACGCCACAAGGTAATGGCCAAGGGCTCGGCGGCATGGAACAGCATGGGCTTTGGCGCAAGGTTGCCCGAAGGAGTGCGGGCTGCCGGACCCAATTTGTCGTTTGGATCCACTACAATAGCAGAGGCTCCCGAAACGCGGGCCGCCCGTGCCCACGCCGTGCAGCTTTCCGAGCGCACATCCCATTCGTCAATGTTTTCGCCGATGGTCTTGCCGGTGACCGTTTTGCAACCGAGATTCAAAACGCCCATCCGTTTTAGTTCACCCAAGATGGTATGGATGCCGCCGGCACGCTGTACATCTTGAACATGATAATCCGAGGAGGGGCTGACCTTGCAAAGGCAGGGGATGCGCCGTGAAATCTCGTCAATCCGTTTGATGTCATAGGGGATGCCTGCTTCGCGGGCGATGGCGAGAGTGTGTAGAATGGTATTTGTGGAGCCCCCCATGGCCACGTCCAACATGAGCGCATTATCGAAGGCTTCCAGCGTGGCAATGTCGCGTGGTTTGATGTCTTTTTCGACCAAGTACATGATTTGCCGGGCCGCACGCTCATACAATGCTTCGCGTTCCTTGCTCACCGCCAGCACCGTGCCGTTACCCGGCAACGCCATGCCGAGGGCTTCGCACAAGCAATTCATGGAATTGGCCGTAAACATGCCCGAGCAGGAGCCGCAGGTGGGGCAGGCCACCTGTTCCAGCCGTTTGAGCTGTTCCTCGGTAATCTTTCCCGTTTGCAATTCGCCGACACCTTTGAACACGGAAATGAGATCCGCTTTCTGCGAAGCCGGTTGCAAATGCGCCACAACATCGGCATGTGTGGCTTCCCGCTCGGCAATGCCCGCAGCCATGGGCCCGCCACTGACGAAGATGGTGGGGATGTTCACGCGCATGGCGGCCATCAACATGCCGGGTACGATTTTATCGCAGTTGGGCACGCAAATCATCCCGTCAAAACAATGCGCCTTCACCATGGTTTCCACCGAATCGGCAATCAGTTCCCGGGAGGGCAGGGAATAGAGCATGCCGCTGTGTCCCATGGCAATGCCGTCATCCACGCCGATGGTGTTGAAAATGAACGGCACGCCACCAGCCGCGCGCACCAATCTTTTCAACAACAAACCGACTTCATTCAGATGGGCGTGGCCCGGTATGCAATCGGTGTAGGAATTGGCAATCGCAATAAATGGTTTGTTGAAATCCTCTTCAGATTCAATGACGCCGGTGGCGCGCAGGAGACTGCGATGCGGAGCGCGTTCCGCGCCCTTTTTGACAATGTCAGAACGCATAATTTTCAATTTTTGTTCGTTAATCCGGCAGCGAGCCGGAGTCGGGTAAAATTAGCTCACCGGTATTAAAGTGTCACGCAGGAATCCCAACCAAAAAGTTCGCGGCATGTTTTGCTCCAAGCGCCTTCTTTTTTATGCTCGCCGATTCAAAAGAAACAGGGGCGACCTCATGGGCCACCCCTGCTGGCGTTTGGTTGCTGGACTCAGCGGGTTAGAATTTGTTTTTCTTGTAAGCGCCGATTTCCGGAGCGTCCGGATTCACTTCCGGTCCGAAATATCGGAGTACCACCAGAGGCTCGACGGGGGATGTGTTTTCAAACACTACCCCGGCCTTGGCTGCTTCTTCGGTGCAGAAAACCTCGTCTTCGGTCAGTTCGTGGAACCGGATAAGCTTCGGGCAATCCAAGGCCAGGTTGTTCATCCGGCCTTTGCCTTGGACGACAATCAAACCGTAGGCGCCCTTGTCCTTGATGGTACATTTGACACCGGGATCAACGGTCAGCTCTTTGGCGGTGAAAAGCTGTTGACCATCCACTTTTCCATAGACAATCCACCGATCTACGTAACCCTCGCTTCGGGTGTCGGCTACGGGCACCGGCTCCAAGTAGTGATTGTCTTTGAAGTTCGGGTCCACGTTGGCTTCCCAATCAAGCTGCTCAACGAGGTAATCCAAGTCCTTGTGGTACTTCTTGGGCACGTCCTTCACCAACAGGCTCCACGGCACTTCGCGGCCTTCCACCAAAGATTGGTACATGCCAAATACATCGCTGCCCCATTGCGGCTCGTAGGTGCAAAGAGAGCCGGGGGCATGCAAAATGCAGGGGCCCACCAGCCAGCCCGTTCCCGGTTTCAGGCGATACGCCTTGGACAAGTCCAGAATCCCGTTGTCACCTTTGTTCCAATTTTCCAGGCATTTGCGCACCTGTTCCTTGGTGGTGCCGGGTTCCAAGCCGAAAAACGTGTAGGGGAAATTATTGCCAACATTGTTGTGTTGGGGCGGGAAATAGTACGACTCGGGCTTGCCTTCCTGGCCCACCAATGCAGCTTGTTTTTGGTTCTGGTGCATGTGGTGCGGAATAGGCCCCATGTTGTCAAAAAACTTCGAATACACCGGCCAGCGCTTGTATTTTTTCCAGATGCGCTCGCCAATGATGGTGGCCCCGCATTCTTCCACCGCTTGTTTGAGAGTGAAGCGGTATTTGCCGGTCACCACGTAGCTCAGACCTTCGTCGGGGGTACGGTTTTCATTGGCTGCCGGTGTGGTGGAGGCAAACCAGCGCTCGTCAATACCGCCGCGGTTCAAACCGTAAGCGTACAAATCATCCGGATGCAGTTTCAACCGTTTGCCCGGTTGCAAGAATGAGCGTGGCACCCAACATGGCGCCAACCGCAGAAGTCCGCCGGTCTCCTGCAAGGCCGACTCGACGAGGGTTTTAACGTTTTTCTTGACGACTTTAAGGGAGGTTACCGTGTTCATGTGTCGTTAAAATGGCTTTTGCACGATTTGTGTATTGGCTTCTTGCTCGGCCAGTTAAGCAAACTGAGTCTCTCTATGCAAGTCCAAGATGGAAAAAGCTCGCAATTTTTAGTGGTATTGCTGGACGGCAAGTTTGCGGTAAAGGCTGGCATATTGCGCAGCCATGTCGGCGACGCGGAAACGCTGCAGCACGGTTTGTTTGGCTTGTTGCCCCCAGTGTGCAAGTTGTAGCGGTTTTTTCAGACATTGCCGCAGGGCATTTGCAATGGCCTCGGGGGTGTTCAGAGTGGCCAGCAAACCATCCTTGCCCGAGGTGATGATTTCGGAATTGCCGCAAGCCTCACCGGCCAAAACCGGCACACCGCAAGCCATGGCCTCCAGAGCGGCGTTGGAAAGTCCCTCATTTTCTGAAGCCACCACCAACAAATCCATCGCGCGGTAGTAGCCAAGAGGGTCATCTTGGAAGGGTACAATGTGAATGCGGTTGGCATGGGGGCTCGAGTGTATTTGTTGCATTATCCTTTCGCTTTCCGAGCCTCGAGCACCCACCAACAACAAATGGGCCAGAGGAAACTCCGCTGCAATATTCTGAAATGCTTCAATCACTTCCTGATGCTTTTTACGGCGTTGGAAACTGCCCATCATGCCCACCACAAGACTCGCGTTGGGCAACCCGGCCGATTCTTTTGCCGCTGCGCGGTCTCCGGGGGTGAAACGCTCACTGTCCACCCCGTTCAAGATGGCCAACATTTGCGGATGGTGAAACCCGCGCTCCTGATAGTAACGCAAAAGCGTTTGTGACACGGTATGGACCGCGGTGCATCGGCGGTAAAGCAGGCGGCGAAGCCAAAAACGCCATCCAGTCTGCTCTCGTGGTGTAAGCATGCCATGTTCACCATGCAAGAGGGCAGCCGACGGGGCGGCGCTCCTTGCCAGGGCCGCATAAAATAAGGGTCCCAAATTGTGGGTGTGAATCACTGCCGGCTGAAGACGGCCCAACAATCCGCGCAATTTTAAAATGGTGACCAAAGACATTCCACCTTCTTTGCCAAGCACAGTGACTCCGACAGAGGGCGGGAGTCGCCGCAAAAATTCACCTGCACGTTCCAAACAACACACATGTACGGTGAATTCGGCAGGGTCCAGCCGCCGAGCCACGTTCACCAAACCGTTTTCCATGCCGCCCGGCTCAAGCGAGAAGACAACGTGGAGAATGAGGCAGGGCGAGTTCATGGTGCCGCAGGTGTTTGCGCGTTTGGGGCGGTGGGACTGATGGTCCGCCACAGGGAACGAAGCCGGACAAAAGAAACCGTTGACCCGATTCTCCGCCCCGAAATGGGCAATGGCCACAAAAGAAATGAAAGAAACAAATCGCGGACTGCATGGGTTTTTCGGCCACAGCCCGCACAGATGAGCGCGGTTTGGTAACGCCAAATGGCCAGCGCTTGCAACCAATAATCCAGGCGGTGCCGCGGCACCGTTTGCGCACTCCATGCTTTGGAAATGACGCGCCGCATGTTCTCCCGCATCCGATCGGCGTGGCGGCTCATATTGGTGTCGTGTTTTCGAATAAGAGCCAGCCTTTCTGGTTGCAACCAAACCCGCCAACGCGCCGCAGCACGCAGCCACATGTCACGGTCCTCGGAACTGCGCAGAGTCGTGTCAAATCCACCGCAGGTTTCAAAAACTTCCCGCCGGGCAACCACTGCAGAAGGGGAAAAGCGTGTACGCCAAAGAATATCCACTGCTGTGATTGCACCCTCGAGTTCCTGTTCGCCGGGATTGAAGGGCAGTGGTTCTCCTTGGGCATTCATGCGAATGGAACGACACGCCACCACGCCCAGGTCTTTGCCTTGCTTTTTAAATTCGGCGATGGCCGATGCTAAACGCTCCGGCAACCATTGATCATCAGCGTCCAACAAAGCGATAAACGGATGGCGGCTCTCTCGCAGACCAGTGTTGCGAGCGGCAGATAAACCTGCATTGTCTTGGTAAATGTAGCGGACTTTCTCTCCATACCTTTTCACTATTTCGTGCGTGCCATCAGTGGACCCATCGTCCACCACCAAGATTTCGATGGGTTGGTGGGTTTGAGCCAGGGCAGAATCCAGTGCGTGCCGCAGATAGTGGGCGTAATTGTAAGCCGGGATGATGACGCTTACCCCCCACGCATCGGGGAAGTGGGGAAGGGGAGAGAGGTGTTGCGAATGATCCTCCGATGGCTGCATGCCGCCGTGGATGCGGGGTTAAGAGGTGCTCTTTTCCGCCGGTGTGGAGTTGGGTTCCGCAGGCGGGTTGGCCTCCAACGTCTTGTAACTCTTATAGTAGTGGTACGAGTAGTAGTAGTAATTGTAATAGTTGTAGTAATTGGAGGTCACCGACAAATCCAGCCGGTTCAACACAAAGCCATAGAAGTTGGCATGATTGGCTTGGAGAATTTCTACCGCCGATTTCACATAACGTGCCGGTGTTCGCCCACACCACACCACCAACACCACGCCATCCACCAAACGTTGCAACATTGCCGTTTCGGACAACCCCAGCACCGGTGGAGTATCAATGATAATGCGGCGAAATTCCTGGCGAAGTTCGGCCAGCAATTTTTCAAAAACGGGGGACCCCACCAACTCGGTGGCCCCTTCCAAATGCTTGCCGCAGGCCATTAAGAAAAGGTTCTCGTGGTCGGTCGGCCGAATGACATCCCGCCAGTCGGCGTGTTGCATCAGAATGTTGCTCAACCCCGGAGCGCTTCGCTGTCCAAAAATACGGTGGAGGCGGCCACGACGAAGATCCGCGTCAATGATCAGCGTTTTTTCGCCCATTTGGGCAAAGGACCGAGCCAAGTTGTAGCTGACTACCGTTTTGCCTTCTTCCGGCATGGCGCTGGCAATGACGATGGCTTGCGGGTCATGGGTCACTGCTCCCATAGACAACAAATTGGTGCGGATGACCCGGAAGTTCTCCACAATTTGCCGGTCTAAATGCCCGCCAGCCACCGGGCTGCCGGGGAGCTGGCTTGGTTCCAACCGCGGCACAATGCCCAGACCGCGCAACCGGTGGTTTTGTTCCATTTCTTCCACATTACTGACAGTGTGATCTAAAAACTCGATGAGGAAAGGAATGCCGATGGCCAGAAAAATGCCCAGTCCCAAAGAGTACACCACCAGTTTAAGCCGATTGGGCGAAACGGGGATTTCATCGCGGAGCTCCAGGTGTCCCATGAATTGAAGCTGTGAGCGTTCCTTGTCCGCCCCAAAATCAATCATGCTCAGGCGTGTGGCCATTTCTTTGTACATCGCGGCAAACCCGAGATTGCCTGCGCCTTTGCGCTCCAATTCCTGCATGAACATCTTTTGTTCAAGCAAGGCTTGTTCGTATTCAGGAAGGCGTTGCTGCAATTCAGCTTTCTTTTGTTTCAAACTTACATACTCCAAATTGTAAGTTTGTTGTGCGGCGCGCAGCTCGGCCTCCAGAGCACTCTTGATCTCCTCCATTTTCTTGAGGACCTCGGCCATCTTGGGGTGGCCCGGCAGGTACTTCTTGCTCAATTCATTCGAGGTCAACTGTAATTTTTCGTATTCCCTTTGCAAATCCTCCCAACGCATCTGGCTTGGTGAGGTAACATTGGGCGGCAACACCACCACCGATGCTTTGGCGGAACCGTCTCCTGCTGGAACCAAGTCACCCGGGCGGATGGTTGAATTTTTCAATATCGCCGCCAACAAGCTCAACCGGGACACCGCGTCCATGCTTTCATCGTCGAGGGTCTTTTTTACCCGCTCCAAGACCTCCAGCCTCTCAGAAACCTCCACCAATTGCTTGGGCACCTCCTGCAACAGCGCCAGCTTGGTTTGCAATTCCGTCTTGCGTCCGCTTTCCACTTGGTGAGTTGTCATCAACGCCTCTTCCATCCGGCGTGAGACCTCTTTAAGTTCCTCCGTGTAGGACGAAATGATTTTCTCGCGCATCTCCACTCGTTTTTCCTCTCTGTCCTTCAGGAATTCTTCCAACATCGTTTCCGTCCACCGGCGAACAATGTCTCCACGATAGGCCAAAACCGTGACCTCCAGGTTTCGTTCAGAGTTAAATCGCACCTGCACCGCTCGCAAGTGGTCGGCATAAAGGATTTTGGGATTATCCGGCAAACCCAGACGCCGGGCCGTGCGCCGGATGATGTGGTCGGCGGTGAGGCGGGTGATGAGCTCGCGCTCGCTGCTGTCCCTGAACACTTTTTCCGCATCCACAGGCCGCTCCAATGCCTGGTAACGGATTAGGGATTTGGCCATGTACACCGGCTTGACGTACACGAAGAAGGTCAAACCGAGCGACAGAGCGAAAAACACCAACAGGACCATCAAACGCCAGTGTTTCAGCGCGATGGCGACATAAAGCACAATGTCGGCGAAATTAATGCTCCGCCGTTTCAGACCAGGTAACATAAAATGATGTCGTTACTACGCTTCAAAGTCGTAAATGTTGCGTCACCATTGCCCGTTTGTCGAGTCATTTCACCGTGGACAATTTTCTATGAGAACAGGCTGCTTCCTGCTAATTTTTGCACGGTATGGCTTTTGCCTCATTTCGGGATTTTGTTCGGCGGCTTGAAACTGCGGGGGAACTGATTCGAATCAGTTCGCCAGTGGCCACAGAATTGGAAATTACCGCCTTGGCTGACCGGCAGATGAAAGCACCGGGTGGCGGCAAGGCGTTGCTATTCGAAAAGCCCACCGTCAATGGCAACGTCTCGCCCTTTCCGGTGGCCATCAACACCCTGGGTTCGTGGAAACGCATGGCCTTGAGCCTTGGCGCCGAATCGGTGGACGCCGTCGCCGCAGAGCTGGGCAGTTTGGTGAAGGCCAAACCGCCGATGAACTTCCGTGAGGCCTTGAAGTTGTTGACTACAGCCTTGGATTTACGCCACGCCCGGCCTGTCAAGGTCTCCGATGGTCCCTGCAAAGAAGTTGTACACCGCTTCGAGCCCTGTGAGGTGACAACAGCGGTGCCGTCCAATGTTGTCCAAAAAAGCCTACCTGCCGGCCCGCTGGAATTGCCTGTCACCTCGCCCAACCCGCCCACACTTCTCAACCTTCCAATTCTCAAGTGTTGGCCTTTAGACGGTGGGCGCTTTATCACGCTGCCTTGTGTTGTGACTCAAGACCCGGACACTGGAGAACGCAATGTCGGCATGTACCGAATTCAGATTTACGACGAACGCACCACCGGCATGCACTGGCAACTGCAGAAAGTCGGCGCACGTCATGGCCGCCGTTATTACGAAACAGGCACGCGCATGCCCGTAAGCATTTTCATCGGTGGTGACCCCGTTTACACCTTTGCCGCCACAGCACCACTGCCCGACGGTTTGGATGAGCTGCTTTTGGCGGGTTACCTTCGGAAAAAATCGGTCGAACTCGTTAAATGCGAGACCAACGACCTCTATGTTCCTGCGGATGCGGACTTTGTCATCGAAGGCTACGTGGACCCCAAGGAGCCCCTACGTTTGGAAGGGCCTTTTGGTGATCACACCGGTTTTTACACGCTTCCAGAGCCTTACCCTGTCTTTCACGTTACTGCCATCACCCACCGGCGCGATGCTGTTTACCCGGCCACCATTGTCGGCTTGCCCCCCATGGAGGACTTTTACATGGGCAGCGCCTCCGTGAAACTTTTCCTCCCCGTCATCAAGATGAACTTCCCCGAAATTGTGGATTTGGCCCTGCCTTCGGAAGGCGTCTTCCACAATCTCGTCATTGTAAGCATTAAAAAAACCTACCCCATGCAGGCCTACAAAATCATGCACGGCCTCTGGGGCATGGGACAAATGATGTTCACCAAATACATCGTTGTGGTGGATGAGGATGTGGATGTCCATAATACCAGCGAAGTCCTCTTTCGGCTATGCGCCAACACCGACCCACAACGCGATTGCATCTTCACCAAAGGTCCGGCAGACGTGCTCGATCACGCTACCTCCGTCATCGGCGCCGGCTCCAAACTGGGCGTGGACGCCACCCGCAAGCTTCCCGCTGAAGGCTTCCCGAGACCGTGGCCACCCCTCATTCGCATGGACCCGGCCGTGACCGCCAAGGTCGAACAAATCCTGAATTCTTTGAAACTTACTTGAAATTCTTGCGTAAAAAAACAAAGGGCGCTGCTGGCCACGCAGAGCGCCCTTTGAGTCCCCTCGTCTCCACCAACCCACCTGATTAACGTTTGGCTGTCTTTTTCACATTCTCTTTCTTCTTCGGAAACTCCAGCATCTTCAGCGCCAAATCCGCATAAGCATCATCCAAAAGCTGCATGATTTCCTCCTCCTTCACCCCCTGTTTCTTTAAAAGCTCAATCCATTCCCGTTCGGGATTTCCAGAAAGAACCGCTTCACAAGACTTCGCTGATTTCTGCGCCAGCGCCCGAATGAAGACCAGGTCACTCACCCGACAATTCAGTTCCAACAACGCCTTCTCCACAAAAACCCGGTCCAATTTGAGCACGTCAGCCACGGGACCGGGCAATTGGGCTTTGTCCAATTTCTGGACACACTCGTCTATTGCTGCGACAGCCTCCGCCACACTTTGCCCTTGGACCATCCCCCCCCAAACCACTGCGCACCAACACATTAACACAATAAACCACCGGCGGGCACTCCGGGCAGTCATCGTGAGCTTTGTGTTCATGCAAATCCACCTTGAGCACCCCCCATGCCAACCCCTATTGATGAAACTTGTGGTCGGGGCCGTTTTTGTGGTGACGGTCGCCGCTGATGCCAGTCCAAGTCGCGTGCCAATATTCCTTCCAGTCCGTGCCGCTTAGACTAACCATGAAGAACAATTCCCGAAATCCGCGGCGCAACCACGGCCCGGAGTCATCTTCATCGGAGATGGTATAAACACGCAGTTTGCCGACCAAGGTTTTGAGTGCCTGCGATGGGCATTCTCAGCGCGCGTCGAAAAGGGCTTGCGCAAGAGTGTTGCCCCACCCCAGACCGACACCCAGAGCGGCCGGTCGTCTGCCTTGTCTGCTGCGGCCAACAAAAGACTGGCCCCCGCTGTTGATTTTCCTTCGCCCGCGGCGGCCACACCATAAGAAGGCTGACCAGTGGCAACCACGGCCAATAAAACAAACTTCAGCACCACTTCTGGAAACATTTATTTCCTGAGACGACCCGTTCCCCAAATTCTTCTCCCTTGAGTTTCGTTTGCCCTTTTACGACGTCAGAATTTTTGTTTCTTCGATTATCATAGGTTTGTATGATTCAAGGCCAGCGCAGTAATGGGCATGTGGCGGAATGGCAGACGCGCGGGACTTAGGATCCCGTGGAGAAATCCGTGCAGGTTCAAGTCCTGTCATGCCCACCAATTTATCCCGCATGAGGACGCGCCGCCGAGGTGATTTGGGGCGCCGCAGGCTGTGGGCTCGACGCCACAATGGTGGCTGTTGGTTCTTTTGGAGTAATTGCGGCTGACTTGATCGGCTTGCGTTTGGGTGCGGCTGGCGAAGGGGTTTGGACCGGGGGAGTGGATTGGGCTGCCAACCGGCTTGCGTATTCAGTCAGAGTTGCATTGATTTGGGTTAGAAGCTTTTCGGTGGCGGCAAGTTTTTCTTTTAGGTTTTTCCAGTTTTTGCGGGCTTTTTTTGCAGCGACCTTGGCGGCTTTGGCCGCAGCTTTAGCTTTCTTGGCGCGAGTTTTGGCTGCGGCTGATTTCTCCGTTAATTGTTGGAGCTGCAACTGGATGCGGTCGCGACGGGCTCGTAGCCTTTCCAGTTGTTCAGGGGTTGGGGAGCTTTTTTTCATAAGCCATGGGGCCTTTTAAGGTGAGGGTATGCCGGGTTTTGTTTTTTTAGGATCACCTGCATGTTTGATGCAGGACGATCCTTTTGCCTTGATGCCCCTGACCTGTGTATCTGTCAAGTTACGTTTAGGTGACACGCCGTCGGCCAGAATTTTCCCCCAAATGACCTGCATTGATCCAAGGATGAATTTGCGGATTGGCCAAGGAGCAAAAAGGGATTTATCTTGGCGGGCATGAGCGAATTTGTGAATCCGGCCTTGTGTCGTTTTTTGGAATCTTTCGGCGGTAAAATCACGGTGGCGCAGGTTTTGATTGTACGACTAGCTGAACAAGTGTTTGAACTGCGGCATGTGATGGATGCTGAGGTCGAGGGTCAGGCTTTAAGGTTGTTGCCGGTTGGCGCCCTGCGCTCATGGACGCAAGAGACGGAAGATGGAAGGTTTAGGCCTTTGCGTGCATCCCCCGATTTGCGAAGGGGTTGGCGATGTGAAGCGCATGGATTGGCCGAACTGGAAGTTGCCTTGGAAGGGCTGTATCCGGGTTTTTTAGCAGATTGGTTTGCGGTGCAGGAGGGAAATGCTTTGGTGACCAATTATGAAACCTTTACACGCCGGCAAAGCGGCATGTATCGCTTGACGGCCAAGGCTTCGCCAGAGCAGGCCCGCCAAATCGTTGAAAGCTGTTGTGCCGCGCGTTTTTGCTTGAAACGCCGTTTGTGGACGGCACCGGATTTGCCCGCCGATCCGGTGGAGTCTAAAAGCATCATTCCGTGTTTGGAGCCTTGTGCCGTCCTTCTGGAGTTTGCGCGCAAGCGCATGCGTATTTCACAGGAGAACGCCATGCAGTTGGACTTGGCTCCCACCGAAATTCGCGGTTTGTTGGCGGCATTGGAGCGGGCCCTGGCGCAAACGGAGCCTCAGATGCGTGTGGCGGACTTTAACGCACCCGGCAATCCACGGCATTTGGAATATGTCCGTCGGAAATTGACGGCGGCGTTGCCGCAGAACAGTGCTGCCACAGTGGCAGAGGAAGATTGAGCCCTCTGAGCTCAAAAAGTGGTTCCGGGATTGCCAGCACGCAGACCTTTGTCGTTCAATCTCCCGCATGAGTTGTTGGGCTGCCATATTTGATTGGGATGGGGTGATTGTGGATTCCTCATCTCAACACGAACGGGCTTGGGTGCGTTTGGCGCAAGAAAAGGGATTGCCACTGCCCGAGGGATTTTTTCGTCGCAGTTTCGGCATGAAAAATGACCGGGTCATTGCCGATCTTCTGCACTGGACAAGCGATCCAGAGCGAATTGCGCAACTCTCGTGGCAAAAGGAGGAATATTTCCGCGAATTGGTGCGTGCCGAAGGGGTTGCCTTGTTGCCGGGGGTGAAAAGGTGGCTTGAGACTTTGGGAGCAGCTGGTGTCCCTTGTGCTATTGGTTCCTCCACGCCGCGCGAGAATTTGGATATATGCCTCAATAAACTGAATGCCGCTCATTATTTTCAAACAGTGGTGGCCGCGGAGGATGTACGACGGGGAAAGCCAGACCCGGAAGTTTTTTTAACAGCAGCACACAGGTTGGGCCTACCTCCCACACGGTGTGTGGTTTTTGAGGATGCTCACGTGGGTATTGAAGCCGCCCGCGCTGCAGGAATGAAAGTGGTGGGTTTGTCCACCACTCATCCGGCTGAATCCCTGAATGATGCCGATTTGGTTATCCCGTCTTTGGATGGGCTGACCTTGGACGACATCAAAGCACTGGTGGGGCGGTGAAGGGAAAGGTCAGGCTGCGTCGGGCTCGCGCCATTTGCCGTGTTCTTTGATTAAGTCCACCAACTTGTCCACGGCTTCTGCTTCCGGGATGTTGAAGCGCACCGGAGTTTTGCCGACATACAAATTGACTTTGCCGGGTCCGCCGCCCACGTAGCCGAAATCGGCATCGGCCATTTCGCCGGGGCCGTTGACGATACATCCCATGATGGCGATTTTCACGCCCTTGAGATGTTCCGTCCGGGCTTTAATGCGAGCCGTAACCGTCTGCAAATTAAACAGAGTGCGTCCGCAAGAAGGGCAGGCCACGTAATCGGTTTTGAAGGAGCGGCTCCCAACAGCCTGCAAAATATTATAAGCCAGTCGCAAGGAGGCCCCGGCACCGGGTTCATTGCGCACCATGATGGCATCGCCGATGCCATCGGCCAGCAGACTTCCCAATACCGTGGCCGAGGCCAGCAGGACTTTCGAAGGGGGTTGTGGTGTGGCGGGGGGAGCCAGGCAGTCTTTTAGTAAAATCGGGTTGCGCAGATTGGCTTCGTGAAGCCGGGCGGACAGCAGACGAAATGCGCTGATGGTCGGAAGCGGGATGTTGTCCTTGACGGTAAGGATTAGAGTTGGGTCTGTCACTTGCAGCGGGTTTCGAGGGTCCACCTCCAACACGTGAAGGTCTTCGTAAATGCCTTCAGGACGGACATCATCTTGGGGACGCAACCGCAAGGCAACTTGTTGGTAAACGGATCGTGGGACGACAACGCGTATGGGTTGCTCGCCGCCGCACTTCAAGTTGAAACCGACTGGCGCTTCGTTGGTTGGACGGCGCTGGTAGTTGAATGGGTCCAACGGCAGTGGGGTAAAGGCCCACTCCGGCATCGCCACCGTTGGCAGGGGGACGGTCAGCTCCGGAGTTTGCGCCACCAAATCTGCGCAGACAGGAATTTCTTTGGGCGAATCTTCGGTGAGAGACACGCGGATGGTATCTCCGATGCCATCACACAACAGGGAGCCGATGCCGATGGCACTCTTAATGCGGCCGTCTTCACCTTCACCGGCTTCGGTGACCCCCAGGTGGAAAGGATAATTCCAGTCGGGCCCAAGGCGTTCGAGTTTTTCCGCCAAGAGACGGTAGCACTCGATCATCACCTTGGGGTTGGAGGCTTTCATTGAGAAGCAAAAATTGTGGTAATCCAGCCGCCGCGCCACGCGGGCAAATTCGAGGGCGCTTTCCACCATGCCCATCGGCGTATCCCCGTAACGGTTGAGGATTCGGTCACTTAGAGAACCATGATTGGTGCCGATGCGCATGGCGCGTCCCAACTCCTTGCACAGACGGACCAAGGGGGTGAAGGCCTCCTCGATTCGGTCCATCTCCGCAAAGTAGGTGGCGTCGTCGTACTCGCGGACTTGAAATTTTTTCTTGTCCACGAAGTTGCCGGGATTGATGCGGATTTTTTCCACCCACCGTGCCGCCTCCATGGCGGCCTCCGGCTTGAAATGAATGTCAGCACAAATGGGGACAAAGCAATTTCGTGCACGCAACTTTTCAACGATGTTGCGCAGATTGGCTGCATCTTTGACGGTTGGGGCTGTAATGCGTACGATTTGACATCCCACGGCCGCCAAGTCGAGTGTTTGACGAACACATTCCTCTGTATCCATGGTGTCACAGGTCAACATGGATTGCTTCACCACGGGATGAGAGCCGCCAATGATGACCCCACCATTGGAAGGATCGCCGACCACAACTTCGCGAGTGAGTCGGCGTTGGTAAAAGTAAAGTGACCTACAGTAACTCATGGAATTTCCCGGTCTTCCGTGGATTCACTCCAAACTGCTTTGGTCCGCTCATTGGGCGCGAATCTGAGTCTTGGGCGCAAATTGCGGCGTGGGCGGTTCTTTGGGGCCACGATCTGACAGTGCCCCCACATCGTAAAAGGTGATGAAAAGCATGTAACCGATGATGAGCACCGCGCAAGCTGTTTGCACAGCTTGCAGGACTTTGATGTTCATGGCCTTGCGCCTTATACCTTCAATGAGCGCCAAAAGGATGTGGCCGCCGTCCAACACCGGGACAGGCAACAGATTGAGCAGGGCCAGGTTGACATTAAAAATCACACTGAACCACAAGGCCAAACGCCATCCATGCTCACTTTGAAACAACAAATAATAAATGCGCAAAATTCCCACCGGCCCCGAAAGATGCTGGGCTTTGACGCCCGACTTACGGGAGAAGAGCGCTTTGAACGTGCTTACCATCATGTCCACGCTGGCGTGGATTTGTTCCATCGGCCCGGGGCGGTCAATGGTTTGGAGGCCACGGCTGTCCCAATACACCCCCAAGCTGGGTCTCTTATCCTCAGGCGCAGCCACCGCCGGGACTTCCGGGACGACCGCAACTTCATTGGTCTGGGAGCCGCGTTTGACAACCAGCCTGACCGCATTGGTCCCGTTGCGCTCGATAAGAGTGGTGATCTGGCTTGGATGAATGAGTCGCTGTCCGTTGGCTTCCAAGACGATGTCATCTTTTTGCAGTCCAGCATACTCTGCGGGACTGTGCGGTAGGACCTCGGCGATGATGGCACTATAGGCGGGGACAATCTTGATTTGACGCAGTCCGCTGCGCTGGCCAAAACCGGTTTTCTCCACTTCGGGTTTGATGGCCACTGTGTTGGTTTGGCCCGCCCGGTCAAAAGTGACCTGGATGGTTTCGCCTTCCGAGGAAACGATGCGCCATTTAATGCTGTCAGTCCCCACACCGCCAAAACGGGTGACGGGGTGGCCATCAATGGCAATCAAACGATCACCGGGTTGCAAGCCGGCTTTGTCCGCTGGGCCATCTTTGAGTACCATGCCGACAACATTCGAGCTGTCGGCTTCATACACAGGGCGTCCCACTTGCCAGACAATCAGGGCGAAAACAACCGCCAGAGCAAAACTGAAAAGCGGTCCTGCAAAAGCCACAATAATTCGGTCCAGCACAGGGGCTTGGGGGAGATTTTGTTTGTCCACCTCCACTTCACCTTCAATGGCTTCCATGGGAGCCATTTGAGGCAGGGACACAAACCCGCCGGCGGGAATCCAGCCCAGGCAGTAGGTGACATCACCGATTTTTTTCTGCCAGATGGGTTTGCCGAACCAAACGCCAAAACGGTCCACGACCATTCCCCGCCAGCGTGCCGCCAGGAAGTGCCCCAACTCATGCACGATAATGAGCAGGTTGAAAAGCACCAGCACTTCCAACAATATGATGATGAACTTAAGTATTTCCATTCGTCATGGCAGGTGTTTGTCCCGCCTCAAGCCCTTAATATAATCTGAGACGGGGTGCTGGCAATCACGGAAAGCATTCTTTCCTGTCTCCCGTGCAATAGAAACTTTCCGCGACGGCTTTTAATTCGACGACCAGTAAAATTTTCTTCATGATGGCCGCGTTCCATGTGGCGGCATTATCCATGGTTGACGGCGCTGGTGGCGGCGCCCTTAATGTTCGGTTCGGTCACGGCAGAAGGCCAAGCCGTGACCGGACTGCTGCTCGGGATGAGTTATTTGTTTTTGGCAGATGAGTTGGGGCGCGGGCATGAAGCATGGGTGCCACGTTGGGGTGGGTGGTTGGCTTTGGTAGGACTGGCTCTTTATCTAATTCCGCTGCCCATCGGTTTGGTTCAATTTTTATCCCCGGGTCGGGCGGAGATGGCACGCCAATTTCCTTTGGAGTTGGGGCAACCGGAAAATTGGTTGATGTTGACCCTGTCCCCGGCGGGAACATTTCAACGGTATTGGGAATTATTGGAGGCGGTGGTAATTTTTCAGTTCGCCCGGCAGGGTGCTCATACCCGTAATTTTCCACTGGTGTTTATGCGCTTTGTTTTAGCGGCTTTGTTTTTATTAACGCTGTCCGAGGCTTGGTTGCGATGGGTGGATTCTAGTCGCTTGCTGGGGATCTGGGAAAACCGCTACCAATACGCTGCGGGGACATTTGCCAACCGCAATCATTTCGCAAACTGGGTGTACATGGGCTTGTTGGTCAGTTTGGGGTGGGTCCTTCGGACCGTGTGGCCGTTGCATCGAGCTTGCTCACGGCCGCGCACACAGCCACGACGAAGGTGGCCAACCTTGCTGTTATTGGGTGTAGTTTTGATTCCCGCGCTGGTGGCCGCCGCTGCCTGTGGTTCGCGGGGAGGGGGAGTTGCATTTGGGGCAGGGGTGGTGGTGTGGTTAATCTGCTTGGCCCGGCGCTCCAAAAACCGGACGCGAATACTTGTTGCCAGCAGCGTGGCCATATTCCTCTTCATCCTGATGCTGGCGGCCAGCAGCTTGGTGTTAAACCGCATCGAAGGCGGCACCAAAGACTTTTCTTTTAAGCGCACCATTTGGGCAGGGGTTATGGAAATGACCGCCAAATTCCCATGGTTTGGTGTTGGCCCGGGAGCTTTTGCGCCAGCCTTCAATCATTTCAAGACCATGGAAGGATCAAAAACATTTTGGCATGCAGAGAATGATTTTGTGCAATGGGTGGCGGAGACAGGGATTGCAGGTGCGGTATGGGGGATGGTGGTGTTGGGCGTTTTATTTCTCAAGGCGATCCGAGGGGTGCTTGTTCGCAAAGTTGCTGAACCTGAAATCATGATAGGGGCCATGGCTGCCTTGGGTGCTTTTCTAGTGCATGCCCAGTTTGAATTTGTGGCGCAGACACAAGCCAACCTTCTGTTGGCGGCCGCGTTGTTGGGATTGGTGGTGGGGATGTTGGAAGAGCCGCAACGCCCTGAAGTGCCACCCGCCCTGCCGGTGCCTAAAGTAGTTCTGCACTTTGTATTGGGAGGCGTGATTCTTCTTTTGGCAACAGCCCAAGGCTGGAGTTTTTTAAGATGGCAGGATCGCCTTGGGCACAACAATCCTGAGGCCCAAGCTTCTGCCATTGAGCAGTCCTTGCGCTACTGGCCTTGGGCCAGTGAGCGCCGCGTAGCGTGGCTGCGTGCACGAGTATTAGCGTTGCAGAATGAACCGCGGGCGGAGCAAATCCGTCAGGCGGCCATGTTGCGAAAGCAGTTTCTTCGCGGCCTGCGCTTGGATCCCTATCAATGGGAACTGCGCTTGGAGCTGGCATGGTTGGATTTGGCCTACGCGGAATCCCCCGCGTTGGGACGCGAGGAGGCGTGGCTGGTCATGCGCTTGAATCCGCTTCAACCGCAAATTGGGTTGCGATTTGCCCGACACTTTGCCGTGCGGGAGCCTCATGTGGCCTTGGAATTTCTGCGTGCAACTCCGTTGAATCAGACGGATGATTTGCGAAAGGCGTTTGAAATAGCTTGGCTGGCTGAAGGGCAACCGGCTACATTGTGGTCACTTACACCCGATACACCGGATGCTTTGCTTGCCTTGGCAGACTTTTCATTGCATCGCGGGCTTCGCGCCTTGGCGGCGGAAGCCTGCCGGCAAGTCACCAATCGTGTGCAAGGTGTGGAGGTTGCCATGCGTTTGTTGCGCGCAGGGGACCCCGCTGCTGCCACCAATGCCTTGGGGCGCGCGGTTAATAGCCCGGCAGGGCAATGGGTATTGCTGCAATCTTTGGTGGCACAGCGACGGTATGACGATGCTTTTCGTTTTGCCGAGCGGTTATGTCGCACTCATCTGCTGCCCGGCACTTTGGATCGTCCCCTAAATCCCGCTTTTGAAGAAGTGCCGGTGGAACAATGGCAATTGCGTTGGACACAAAACACCGGGGATACCAACGCCATGCACGGACTTGCTGAAGCGCTTTATGCCCAGCCTCCTGAACAAAGGGACTTGGCATTACTCCGTCAATTGGCCGCCCGCTCCCGAGAATTTCCCCGTTTGGTGTACATGGTGGCCAGAACGGAATGGGAAGTAGGTCAGGGGGAAGCAGCGGCACGTCGGATGGTTGAATTGGCTGGCCGTGTTTTGGAGCCGGCCATTAGAGGCATTCAATGAATCATGCACGTGCATAGGCGCGTGTAGATAAGTATTGGGCAAACTGGGCATCTGCCCGCAATGCGGCTCCGGTGTGGCTGTCAGGGCAGTTTGCAACTACTTCTGGAGGGCCGCAGACGACAATGCGGCCTCCTGCTTCTCCTGCCTCCGGTCCAAGGTCAATCAACCAATCAGCGGACTTGATGACTTCAAGGTTATGCTCGATCACCAGCAGGGAGTGCCCTGCATTCACCAATTTTTGAAAGACTTCCAACAACACTCGGACATCCTCCCAATGCAGACCGGTGGTCGGTTCGTCAAATAAAAACAGAGTGGGTTTTTGCCGAACTTCCGACGAGGCAAAGGCAAAATCCGCAAGGTGGCGTGCGAGTTTCAGACGTTGGCACTCCCCGCCGGAGAGCGTGTTGATGGGCTGACCCAGCCGCAGATAACCCAAACCCACTTCCTTCAAAACTTGCAGAGCCGCCACAGCAGACCGTGCGGGAGCTAAATCCGGAAAGCGATTAAACAGGTTACAAGCTTCATCCACCGAAATGTCCAGAATATCCGCAATACTATAAGCACGGTCTGGATGAGCGGGGTCAGTAAAGGTAATACCTAGGACCTCCGTACGGTACCTTCTGCCCAAACAAGCCGGACAGCGGATAAATACATCACTTAGAAACTGCATTTCCACCTTTTCAAACCCCGCCCCGCGACAGTACGGACATTGGCCCTGCTCCGAGTTGAAACTGAAATCACTGGCCTTCAGGTCGGAATTTTTGGCTGCGGGCAGACTTGCAAAAAACTTGCGCAATGCCTCAAAAGCGCCGGTGTATAATGCTGGATTGGAGCGGGGAGTGCGCCCAATGGGAGACTGGTCCACCCATACCACATGTCCCAAGGCTTCCATTCCCTTTAAAACACCTGCGGCTGCCGACGGGGTGTCGTTATCCAGAGCGTCAGCATCACCCTCGTTATCATCGGTGTCTTTTTTGGTCTCAACCGTTAGACCGGAAAAACGTTCAGCCAAAAGCGGTAGCAAGACATTCCGGAGCAAGGTGGTTTTGCCTGAGCCGCTGACTCCGGTGATGACCACAAAGCGCCCCAAAGGAATTTCCACTGTGAGGTCTTTAAGATTGTGTGCGCGGGCATGGTCAAGGATGAGGAGGGGTGTATTTTGATTTACACTTCGCCTTGATGGTAGGGGAATTGTTCGCCGACCGCTGAGGTATGCCCCCGTCAAAGAATTGGGGTTGTTTTTTAATTCATCCACTGACCCTTGAAAAACCAAATGTCCTCCTTCGGCTCCATGCCCGGGCCCCAAATCCACCACTTGGTCTGCGGCTTGTATGACCAAAGGTTCATGTTCCACCACCACCACCGTGTTGCCTGCATCGCGCAGCCGGTGCATCAGCCGAACCAACCGGTGAGTATCCCGCGGATGAAGCCCCACACTTGGTTCATCCAAGACAAAAAGGGTGTTGACCAAGCGGGTTCCAAGGCACGTGGCGAGGTTGACGCGCTCGGTTTCTCCTCCGGAGAGAGTGCGGGTGGGGCGGTCCAAGGTTAGATAGCCCAGTCCCACTTCGACCAAATATCCAAGGCGGGCACACACTTCGTCCAATACAACAGCCAAAGGATGATGATTTTTCCATGTGTGTAGCTTTCGCAGTTGAGTGACGACGTCCAAGGCTTCCTGCAGGGTCAATTGGTAAAAAGCAGGCAATGTTAGGGGAGGGGACGGGGGCGGCAGGCGGTAATTCAGAGCGTCCGGCTTCAGTCGGGTACCCTTGCAGGCGGGACAAAGAGTGTATGCTCGATAGCGCGAAAGAAGCACGCGGACATGCATCTTGTAGGTTTTGGACTCAAGCCAACGAAAATATCCCCGCACTCCGTACCAACACCGGGGCCATTGGTGGGCAGCATCCTTGCCATAGTCAGGGTCACCATCAATTACCCAGCGCTGGATTTCCTCTGGCAAGTCCCGAAATGGCACATCCACCGGCACGCCTCGTTTCTTGCAAAAGGCCATCAAATCATCCTGACATTCACGGCTCATCCCGCTTTGCCACGGTTTGATGACCCCTTCCTTCAATGATTTGGAAGGGTCGGGTATCGCCCGCCGGTAATCCACCGTAATGATGCGTCCAAATCCCTTGCATGAAGGACAGGCCCCGGCAGGATGATTGAAAGAAAACATTGAAGCCGAGGGCGCGGGATAAAGTATGTCACAGCGCGCACAGTGCCAGTGGACACTATAGGAGCGGGCCTCTTCCGGGTTAACTTTTCCCTCGTGAAGCGGCCACAATCGCAAACGGCCCTGGCCGAAATGGTAAGCTTGCTCGCATGCTTCCGCCAAACGAGAACGTTGGGCGGGAATCAGTCGCAGGCGGTCTTGAATAACCGTCAAGTGAGTGGGAGGGGAAGCCACCAACAGGGAAGCGGCTTGGTCAATTTCTGTGATGCAATTTTCTATGAGGAGTCGTCGGTAGCCCTGCCGTTGAACCAGATCGAGGCATTCCCTCAAGCTGAGTTTGGCCGTCAATGGAAGATCGAAGGTCACCAGGATTTCACGCTCCGCCCACTTGGCCAGTGCGGCTTCGTACACCGCTTCCGGTGTTTCGCGGCGCACGGGTTGATTGCATCCCCGGCAGTAAAGTTGCGCCAGATGCGGCCAAAGCTGCTTCATCAATTCGCAGAGTTCGGTCATGGTGCCCACCGTGGAGCGGGTGGAGCGGACGGTGTTTCGTTGTTCAATGGCGATGGAAGGAGGGATGCCTTCAATCACGTCCACCGCTGGCTTGTCCATGCGGTCGAAAAATTGCCGCGCATAAGGCGAGAAGGTCTCAATGTATCGGCGTTGTCCCTCGGCAAAGAGTGTGTCGAAAGCCAAGGAGCTTTTTCCGGACCCGCTCAGACCGGTGACGACCACCATTTGGCCTAGAGGCAAATCGAGGTCGAAATTCTTCAGATTGTTGTGCCGCACTCCGCGCAAACGGATGTGGGACGAAGCCGGCTTTTTCGCCATGGGGTTGAATGTACGACCCCCGCAGGCCTTGTCAAATGTCTGGCGGGTTGAAAACATGTCAGAGTCTTTCCCCATACGCCACGCTTGCCAGTCCGCAGTTTATACGTTTAGACTGCGCGGCACGTTTAACGATATGATGACGTCCAATGAACTGATTGCGTTCATGCCGCCGGAGCTGGCCCAGGAAATCATCGAGCACGCTTACGCGGCAGATAAACCGGTGTACCGCGCCACTTTGGCGGCGGTCGCCGAGGCCCGGCGGGTGCGCCCAATTTTTTTGGAAAGGCAGCCCAGAGTCCAACGCCACAAGTTGATGTTGGAGGTTTTGACCCAGCCTTACATGGAGGCCGTGGCGGGCAATCTGATTCGCGCCTGGTTGCTCAAGAAAGAAACCCCGATGCTGGCCGACTTTCTCAATCACCTCGGCATCCCGCACAAGGACGGCGTGGTGGATGACCTCCCCGAAAAGGTGGAAGACGACCGCCTGAAGGCTGCGGTGGATTCACTGCTGGAGAAACATCGCCGTGAGGCTGTGATTGTGTATTTGCACGCCTTCAATACCATGAATGAAACGTCGTGGGACAATCTGAGCACCATGCTCGACAAGGATCCCCGGCTTCAATTGTAGAGTCCCTTGCTTGGACAAAGGGAGTGCTTTTGTTACATCATAAAAAAATCCTCCCGCCGCCTCAAAAGCGCGGGAGGATTCTGTTTCTGCAATAGTCCTAAAAAGCTCAGCCGATGCTTACACCGACAAGCTCAAGAGGAACATAATGTTATTGGGTGTTTTCTTGAGTTTGTTGAGCAACAATTCCATGGCCTCGACCGGAGGCACACCGGTCAGGGCGCGACGCAACAGGACGATTTTTTGGTACTCGTCCGGGTGATAAAGCAGCTCTTCCTTGCGTGTGCCGGACAGCTCGATGTTGATGCTGGGGAAAATGCGGCGGTCCACCAAATGGCGGTCGAGGTGCACTTCCATGTTGCCGGTGCCCTTGAACTCCTCAAAAATGACTTCGTCCATCCGGGAGCCGGTGTCAATCAACGCTGTCGCCATGATGGTCAACGAACCACCTTCTTCAATGTTGCGGGCTGCACCAAAGAAGCGCTTGGGCTTGTGCAAGGCATTGGCATCCACACCGCCGGACAGAATCTTGCCCGAGTGGGGCTGCACGGTGTTGTACGCGCGGGCCAGACGGGTGATGGAGTCCAGCAGAATGACGACATCGCGTTTGTGTTCGACCATGCGCCGCGCCTTTTCAATGACCATTTCGGCCACGGCTACATGCCGTTCCGGTGGCTCATCGAAGGTGGAGCTGATGACCTCCGCCCCTTTGCAGGTGCGTTCCATGTCGGTCACTTCCTCCGGCCGTTCATCAATCAACAGAATGATGAGATAGACTTCGGGATTGTTACGCAGGATAGCATTGGCCAGCTTTTGCATGAGGACCGTCTTGCCCGTTCGCGGCGGCGCGACAATCAAGCCGCGTGTGCCTTTGCCGATGGGGCACACCAAATCCAACACCCGTGTGGATAATTCGTCCGGTTCCGTCTCCAAAATAAACCGCTTGTTGGGAAACAGGGGGGTGAGGTTGTCGAAATGCGTCTTGTCCTTGGCTTTCTCCGGGTCTTCTCCGTCCACCGCTTCGACTTTGAGCAGGGCAAAGAATTTTTCCTTTTCCTTCGGGGGACGTATTTGACCGGCCACCACGTTGCCGGTTTGCAAGTCAAAGCGGCGAATTTGGGATGGAGAAACGTAAATATCCTCGGGGCAGGGGAGATAATTGAAGCTTTGGGAACGCAGAAAACCAAACCCTTCCGGCAACACCTCCAGCACCCCTTCCGAAAACATCACGCCGCTGCGTTCGGCGTTTTTTTGCAGGAGCTGGAAAATGATTTCATGCTTCCGCATGGTGCCGAAATTTTCCACGCCCCACTCCTTGGCCATGCGGGTCAATTCCTGCATGCTCATGGCCTGGAGTTTTGCGATGTTGATTGAGCCGGGGCTTGAACGTTCCGCCGGTGCTGAAGGGGCCTCATTCATGCCTTCGGTGGTTTCCACCGCGTGGCGAGGCGGGCGCAAATCAGAGGCCTCCCTTACGGGGCCTTCGCTTTCAGGTTCGGCCGGTTCTGGCGGTGTTTGAGGAGGGGGCTCGGCGGCGGCGGGCGTGGCGGAAGCTGTGGCCACTCCTTCCTCTGTTTCAACAGGCGTGACGTTTTCTTCCGTCAATTTACGGGCGGCCTTTTTCTTGGCCACCTTGGTTTTTGCAACTCGTGGCATAAATATCTTTATTAATAAACGTTGTTAAAAGTCTAACGCGGCAGGGTCTTAACCATGGCACTTTCCGGCGACCCGGTGAGCCATCGTTGGAATGCATCATCCTAACGCGGGTTCAAGCAACACCCAACCCATAGGGGGCTGGTGACGTATTCAATGTACCAGCAATCTTCAGTAGGGCAAGGGGAATTTTGATGTCAATTCCCGAACTCGCTCTCGAACTTGCCGCGCGGCGGCGGGGTTCTTCAAGTCCAGCAACACTTCAGCAATCATGTCGGCGATTGCCGCCATTTCCTTTTCGCCCATGCCCCGTGTGGTCACTGCAGGGGTGCCCAGCCGGATGCCGCTGGCTTGGAAGGGCGAACGGGTTTCAAAGGGGATGGTGTTTTTGTTTACGGTAATGCCGGCCTCATCCAATGCCGCCTGACATTCTTTGCCCGTCATACCACGCGCTCCCACGTCCACAAGCATCAGATGGTTGTCTGTGCCACCGCTAACGAGGCGGAAATTGTTGCGGGCCAAGCCCTGCGCCAAGGCTTGCGCATTCTTGAGAATGTTTTGCTGGTAAGTCTTAAACTCCGGCTGCATAGCCTCATGGAAACACACCGCCTTGGCGGCGATGACATGCATCAACGGACCGCCTTGGATTCCAGGGAATGTGATGGAATCAATTTCCTTGGCATACTGGGCCTTGCACAAAATCAAGCCTCCTCGCGGCCCACGCAATGTCTTGTGCGTGGTGGTGGTGACGAAATCCGCGTGACCAACAGGACTGGGGTGAAGGCCGGCCGCCACGAGTCCCGCGATGTGCGCAATATCGGCCAACAGCAGGGCTCCAACTTCACGGGCGATTTCCCCCATTTTCGCAAAGTCAATAATGCGAGGATAGGCGCTGGCACCCACGGTAATCATGCGGGGACGATGCTGGCGCGCCATATCCGCCAATTGGTCATAATCAATCCTTTCATCCTCGCGTCGGACACCGTAGTGGATGATTTCAAAAAATTTGCCGGAAAAATTCGCCTTGTTGCCGTGGGTGAGATGGCCGCCGTGACTCAAATCCATGGTGAGCATTTTGTCACCGGGTTTGAGCATGGCAAAATACACCGCCATGTTGGCGGAGCTGCCGGAGTGAGGTTGCACGTTGGCGTGCTCGGCGCCAAACAAGGCTTTGGCCCGGTCAATGGCCAGTTGCTCGGCCACATCTACATGCTCGCAACCACCGTACCACCGCTTGCCGGGATAACCCTCGGCATATTTGTTGGTCAACACCGAACCTTGCGCCGCCATGACCGCCAGACTGGTGAAATTTTCACTCGCAATTAGCTCGATGTTTTCCTGCTGTCGCTGGCGCTCTCGTGCGATGGCTTCAGCTATGGCGGGGTCCACCTGTTGCAGCCAAAGGTTGGGGGCGGCAAAAGCGCTTTCCATTTTGAGCACCCGGCGTTGGTGGCGTCCGCCTTCGAAGTTGGAATCCAAGAATGCTTCGAGGATGGCCTTGGCGGTCTCGGCAGGTGTGGTTTTGGCCCCAAGGCACAGGATGTTGGCATCGTTATGCGTGCGCGCCAGGCGGGCCAGCTCTGGGGTGGAGACCAGTGCGGCCCGTGCGCCTGGAATTTTATTGGCCGCCATGCTCATGCCAATGCCGGTGGTGCAAACCAGCAGACCAAAGGCCGCCCGTCCATGTGCCACTTCTTCTGCCACAGCTTGGGCATAATCCGGATAATCGCAGGATTCTGCGGAGTTGGCTCCGTGGTCCTCTACCACAAAGCCACGGGCTTCCAACACCGGTTTCAAGGCTTCTTTAAGGGCGAAACCACCGTGATCTGCTCCCACGGCAACGCGAAGCTGGGCGGTGGAGTCGCGGTGATTTTTTGCCGATTCAAAAAAGTTCAACATGGCTTTAATTCCTTGTTCAATTTGTCGCCGGCATTCCACATACACCTCGTAGGGCATGCCTATGGGATCGGCGATGTCTTTTTGATGGTTGGGCAGGCTTTCGTCAAATTCCCGTAAAAGAAAAGTTTTCTCCGCCGCTTGCGGATAGAGCAGGAGGATTTGTTCCACGTGGCTGCGGGTCATACCCACAATCACATCGGCTTGCTCGACGAGGGCGGCACTGATGGGTTGGCTGCGTTGATGAGAAATATCTATGCCGATGTCGGCCATGGCTCGCACGGCGTGGGCGCTGGGCGCTTGGCCTTCCAACGTGCCCAAACCGCAGGAAAGAGCGCGGTATCCACCCCGTTCACGGGTGAGATAACGCAGCAATCCTTCAGCCATGGGACTGCGGCAAATATTTCCTGTGCAGACAAACAATACGGTCTTCATGCCGTCCAACAATGGTCAACTTGGTCAAGACTTGCCTTGGCGTCAACGGTAAAACCCGGTGGGCCGTTTTTTGTGCTTTAAGAGCCTGTGCCCAATTTAAGGACGTTCAGTCCTTTCAGCAGGTCAAGTCCGCGAGCCAAAGCCGGGTCGCGCACCAAAGGAGCGCCTGAATCGAGACGCGCCGCAGAGCGGCTCCGGGCAGCCCCTTCGGGGTCACCGGCTTCCCGTTTCATACGCACCAACTCTGCTTCGTTCAAGCGCGGACGCGAGACGATTTCCGCACTACCTTCACCAACGCGGTAAGGGTTGTCCAGATAGGCACGCTCTTCGCGTTCGCTCACGCCCACCACAATGTCCGGGCGCAGCCCGCCGGGTTTCAGCGGTTGGCCTTCCCCAAGAGTTACAGCGGCCACGGCCAGTCTGAGGATTTGACCGTTGGACAAGGTGATTTCACGGTACTCGGCGGTTTCGCCGCGGGTGGTGTTCCCGATTAATACAGCCGTGATTTGTGTGCGCAAAATCGCAGCCAAAACTTCAGGAGCACCACGTGTTTGACCGTTGACCAAAACCACCACAGGGCCTTGGTATGAAGACGGCCCGCTTTGAGCCGTAACTCGCTGGCCTTTCCATTCCATCAAGGGACGGTTGCCCCCCACAAACCATTGGGCCAGGTAACCGGCGGCGGAAAGGTCGCGTCCGCCGGCAAAACGTAAATCAAGGACCAAACCTTGGAGTTGGTTTGATGAACGCAATTCGTTCAATTGCCGTGTGATTTCTGACACCGAGTTGCTTTCAAGGCGCCCAATGCGAAGGTAACCGTACCTGTCCTCGAATACGCGAGACTGGGCCACCGGCAATGCGTTGGTGTCCACAGTCCCGCTCGCGAGAGGGCGGGTCGTATTGGTCACCAGCATTACTTGATTGCTGAAGCGGCGTAATATGCCCTCGACAGCAGCTTCTTCGACCATCGTTTCGTTAACACCCTCCAAATGCTTTATCAGGACCTCCCTCAGTTCATTAAGGGAAGGCCCTGCCACCACTATGGCTGCCGTACTTAACAGCGCCAAGATTGGCAATATGCGCCCTCTCATCACGCGCAAACCTAACCGCATGGCGGCCTGCCGACAATATCAAAACCGGGGCTTCAACGCGCCGCGTTCAAGCTGTCAGGCAGGGTTTCTACAAAGCGCCGGATTTCATCCCGCACCCTTCGATACACAGCCAATTTTTCCTCACCGTCAGGCAGGTGGCGGGTCAGTGAGGGAGGGTCTTCAAACCCTACATGGATGACTTTCGTTTTTCCCGGAAACATCGGACAACTCTCATGGGCATGACCGCAGACCGTAACGACATAGTCAAAGGTCACCCCCGCGAGATCATCCAAAGTTTTGGAATATTGCTTCGACATGTCCACACCGGCTTCCGCCATGACCTTGAGGGCATGGGGATTCATCCCATGTTTTTCGATGCCCGCGGAGTACGGCTCGATCAAATGTCCTTTAAGTTGGCGCGTCCAACCTTCTGCCATTTGGCTGCGACAGGAATTGCCGGTGCAGAGAAACAGTATCTTCAGTTTGTATGGTGCATTGTCCATGATGTAAAGTTGATGCGGATACACATGATGACAAGTTAATTTCAATTTGTCCTGCATGGAGTGATGGGCGGCAACGAAGTTGTGCGTCACACACTTCCAAATCTGTTGCCGGCCAAATCCAATAATCCCTTGTCACCGTGCGGGTGGGGAATTTACTATCTCGCATCATTGGATTGATGCACATGATTGATTCCGGTCCCCATGAAGCGACATTGGCGGGTCAATTGAACGCGGTCGAACGGCGATTATTGGAGGAGGCCGTCCGGACTGCGCCCCGCCCCCCGCAGGTGGTGCTGGAAGTGGGGACTTGGTTGGGCGGAGGCAGCACGTTGCATTTATTACGTGCCCTCGAGGAGCGGCGAAGCGGTCATCTGTGGGGTATTGAGGCTGACCCCGAGGTCTTTGAACAAATGAAGACCAATTTGCAGCGAGCCGCCCCACACTTGATGCATCGCTTTACACCCTTGTTGGGTTTTTCTCAAAAAGTTATTCCCCGCTGGCTTGCGGAACAGCCTCCCGGCACGCAAGTTGACATTGTGTTTTTGGACGGCGGCAATCGCCCCATGGAACAAATGGAGGAATTTTTTCTGTTGGAGCCACACATTCCAGTTGGGGGCCGTGTGTTGACACATGACGCCAAGTTGCGCAAAGGCAAGTTTTTGGTTCCTTACCTCTCTGCGTTGGACAACTGGCGGACTCAGTTGCACGATGTTAGTACGGAGGGATTGTTTTGGGCCGAAAAAATAGGCGCGCACCCTTCAGCGTCCAGCCTGCGTTTGGCGCGGCGGCGTTGGTGGCGAAGGCGGTTGGAGCCGCCCGAGATAGCGGCCGTGGTCGTACCGCATGCAGTTCGGCGGTGGATTTTTCAAATTCTACCTCATCGCTATGCCCGCAAGTATGCTGAGGGGCGCCAGGTTTAGCAACGGGTCTAAATGAAAATCCTCTTTTCCCACGACATCCCGTTTCACCTCGCGCATGGTGGCTCGCAGACACACATTGAGAGCCTGATGCGCGAGTTGGCGGCATTGGGAGAAGAAGTGGAGCCGGAACGTTGGTGGGATGAAAAACAAACCGGCGACATCATTCATTACATCGGCCGGCGGGCTCCGTTGGTCAATGTGCATCTGGCGCACCAAAAGGGGTTCAAGGTGGTGATGACCGAGTTCATGGACATGACGGCCAGTCGTCCGCGCCACCAACTTTGGTTGCAGCGCTTGCTTATTCGGTTGGGTACACGCCATCTGCCCGCCTTCACCACACGCCTTTCATGGGAATCTTTTCGCACGGTAGATGCGCTGATATTTTGCTCCCCCATTGAACCCCCAGTCGCACAGTATCTTTTTGGTGCAGACCCTGCGCGTTGTCATTTTATCAGTCATGGATTGGAAGCGGACGTTTTGGAAGCGCTGGCTCAGCCGGAACCGGAGGAGGACTACCTTGTCAGCGTGGCCACCATTGCACCACGCAAACGCACCGTGCTCTTGGCTGAAGCCGCAAAAATTGCCGGGGTCCCCATCTTGTTTTTGGGCAAGCCGTATTCCGAGTCGGACCCCTATTTTCAACAATTCCGTTCTTTGGTGGACCAGCGTTTCGTTCGATACGCCGGTTTTGTTTCCGAAGTGGAAAAACAACGACTACTGCGCCGTGCCCGCGGTTTTGCGTTGATGAGCGAGTTTGAGACAGGCTGCATCGCGGTGTATGAAGCATCAGCCGCAGGATTGCCGTTATTCTTGTCCCGCCTTCCGTGGGCCACCGGAGGCTATCCGAAAGCGCGCCAGATTCAATTTTGTCCTTTGGACAAACCGGCTGCCGTGGCAGCCCGGCTGAAGCAGTTTTACGATTCTGCCCATCGTTTTTCCGGTCATAATTTTCCCGTGCCCACATGGCGTCAGGTCGCCGAGCAAACCCGTGCAGTGTATCGGCACGTTTTGAACAAGGCCGCTACATGAAAACGCTACGGGTGGCCATGATTATCCCGGATAACCGGGATGAACGCCGACAATATGAACTAAATGAGCCTCAATTTGGTCCGGCACCCACAGCGTTACTCATGGGTTTGCAGGAACGGGAGGACATTGAACTGCATGTCCTGGCCACGACGCGACGCCCCATGACCGCTCCCGAAAAAATCGGAAAAGGCATCCACTACCATTTGCTCGATGCGGGTCCTTTTGCGGGATTAAGCGGGGTGTACCTGCCGGCCGTGCTGAGATTGCGTCGCGAAATTCAGCGCCTCCAACCCGACGTGGTTCATGGACAGGGAACCGAGCGCTACTGTGCCCTTGGTGCCGCCTTCAGCGGCAAACCCAACCTCGTCACCATTCACGGCAACATGCGGGCCATTGCGCGACTGCATCGGGCACGTCCCTTTACCTATCTGTGGATTACCGCGCGGCTGGAGTCATTGGCACTCCGCCGGACTGGCGGCGTACTGTGTTTGACCCGCCATTCCTTACGGGAAGTTCAGGGACTGGCAAAAAAAACATGGCTGCTGCCCAATGCAGTGGACCCCGAATTTTTTCAAGTTCAACGCCAGCCATCTACACGGCCTTGGATTGTTTGCCCGGCCAACATTGTGGTGCTCAAAAACCATTTGAAGTTGATAGATGCGCTGGCGCCGTTGGCTAAAACGTATGGATTAACCCTCGTATTTGCAGGTGGCGGGAATCCACGCGATCCTTATTTTCAAGCCTTCAAGCAACGCCTTGCCCAAAACCCTTGGTGTCAACACGAGGGGTTTTGGAATCGGCCCCAACTTCTAGAAGGTCTTTCCAAGGCCACCATGGTCATATTGCCAAGTTTGGAGGACAATTGCCCGATGGCCATCTTGGAAGCTATGGCCGCGGGGGTGCCTGTGGCGGCATCGCACGTAGGGGGCATCCCGGATTTAATTGAAGATGGTGTCACAGGCGTGTTGTTTGATCCGTTGCAGGAAGAATGTATCCGTCAACGTGTGCAAATGCTTTTGGACCAGCCCGAGTGGCGGAATCAACTTGCCGTTGCGGCTCGCCGAAAAGCACAGGAACACCATACGCCGAGGGTGGTGGCCGCTGGGCACATGAACATTTATCGGGAACTTCTTGAGTCCAGCCTATGACCCTGTCGGCCTCAAGGTGGTCTGAAGCGTGGCAGCGAATTCGTCGCTCCGCCATGCTCTACGGAGTCATGGGGACGGCAGTGCGCGCTGGTGCACAGTTCTTTCTTTTACCAATAGTTCTGACAGTTCTTCCTCCAAAGGAATTGGGTATTTGGTGGTTGTTTCTCTCACTGGGCACCTTGGTGGTCTTGGCTGATTTTGGTTTCGGTCAAGCGCTTACCCGTGTGTACAGTTTTTTATGGGCAGGGGCTGAGGACTTCGACACTGAAGGATTGCGGCCTCCGCCGGAAAACAGGCAGCCCAATTTGGCTCGCCTTCGGCAAGTCCACCTCGCGGCGGCGCGTTTGTATTTTTGGCTGGCCGTCGGTGCCATGACCGTCATCGGTATCGTGGGCACCTTTTTGGTGGCGCCTCACATGGCGCTTTCCGCCCGACCGGCATGGAATTGGGCGGCGTGGTTCACATTTTTGGGGGCCACCGCCTACAATCTGGCTACTTCCTATTGGGGCATGGCCTGCCAGGGAGTCAATCGCGTGCGCGCCTATCAAGCCGCCACTCTTTGGAGCAGTTTGATTTATTTTGTTTTGGCCGCCGGTCTGTTGTTGGCAAAACAGGGATTAATGGCCTTGGTGGTGGCCTCTGCAGTGCGTGCTTTTATGGCGCGACGTTTGTGGCGACGAGCCTTTTTGGAAGCCGTGCCGCCCCCGGAAATTCCCACCACCCCTGACCCCACACTGTTCGCACGATTGTGGCCCAATGCCCGCCGGTTTGGGCTGACATTCATCGGCAGCTACCTGCTCACCAACGGCAACATTTTGATTGGCAGTCGCATCTTGCCCGAGTCTTCCTTTGCGTCTTTGGGCCTCACCACCCAGGTGGGATTCTTTTTGGTGGGACTGGCCAACCTTTGGCTCAGTGTCAAATGGCCTGAAATTACAATTCTGCGCACACAAGGGCGAATGGAGGAATTGTCGCGGTTGTTTATTCGGCGATTGGCGCTGATGATGTTGACCTTTGTTGTTCTCGCGCTGTTGGTGATCGGCGTCGGAAATGCCTTGCTCGAATGGAAAGGCACAAAGACACAGCTCCTGCCTGTGCCAATGCTGGCCTTTTATTTTTGCAGTTTATTATTCCAGACCTTCTATGGCGCGTTCGGTGCCTTGACCTGCACCGCAAACGTCATGCCCTTTCACCGCGTGGCCTTGCTCACCGGCTTGGGGGCCATGACGTTAAGCCTTGCGGTGGCCCCGACTTGGGGGCTCTGGGGTATGTTGGTGGCCGTGCCTGCAGCAGAATTGGCCGGAAACGCTTGGTTTTACATTCGTCAGGGTTTGCGCAGCCTGCCTTTTTCCGTTTTGGACTTGATGAAAATGCTCCACTCTCAGGAGCGCGGTCGAAATAACCCCAAGACGGAAATGCCGTGATAGGGAAACAGCTTCTTGAATGGGCCAGTTTCCAAACGAATCTGCATTTTTTCACCCAACAGTTTGCCGCTAAGACGGCTCAAAAGGGGCAGGGCGGTCGCGTCAAACCCCCATTCCACCAACTCGAGTCCACAGTGTCTGTGGGCGAGATTCAAAAAATGGTAGTGATCCCATGATTGCAAATGCCCTTCATTCACGTAATCCGGCCGAATGTGCCGGTGAAACAACCAGATTAAATTCCGTAAATTCGGAACGGCCAATATCAAATATTGACGTGCAATGCGGGCCAGCCCCGACAACACCAGCTTGGGATTGTCCACATGCTCAAGTACATGAAAGCACGCTACAATGTCAAAGGAGCGTGGACCAAATTGGGAAACCGGATCTCCGGGCTGCAACAAAACCGCCGTTCCTTTCTGCGCCGCCAGTGACACGCATTGCGGGTCTATATCTGTACCTGTCACATGGTAACCTGCAGCCCCGGCCATGCTTAAAAATTCTCCGCGTCCGCACCCGTAGTCCAATACGCTTTGCCCATGGGGTGGACAGTGGCGCATGAGCAATTCCAACCCCACCCGTTTCCAATGATTTTCATAGAAGTGGTGGCGATTGCCAGACTCGTCAATTTGATACGGTAAATGTTGAATCGGCTTGCTCACAATTCATTTAAGGCTTGAGGGGGCGGCAAGCAATTTTCTTAATTCTCCACCGGTAGTCCATGCCAGCGTGGTGCCAGGGACGCGAAACAAAGCAAACTTCTTTTGCAACGACTCCAGGTAGGCAGTCAGCGGACCAAAACGCCCGCGCCCCCCATAATCATGCCAAAATACCATTCCTTGCGGGGTGATCATGCGGGCCATTTTTTCGGTGTCGTTGCGCACATAAGCCAACGCATGTGCCCCATCAATGAACCCCAACTCAACGCGGCCCTCAAAGCGTGCAGGATCGAAGGCCATGGAGTCCCCAAGTAATTGTTCAAACCTGGCCTCCAACCCGTGCTCATAAACATAGGCCGCCAGACGTCGGCGTTCCACAAGTCTGCAGTCTGAATCTATCATTGCCTCACTGTTCGGTTTTGTGTCCGGAGGCAAATCCAAACTGTACACGCGTGCTTCGGCGGGGGCATTCATTAAAAAAACAGAAGTGGTCCGACCATTGAACGTGCCTATCTCAAAGACACACCGCGGTTGCAACAAGCGGGTGACCGCAGCCAGAATGGCCAGTTCTCCCACAGACGTGCCCCCCGCATCGGTCAGGCGTGCCGGCATCTCCAGCCGCTCTTTGCGCGGACTTTCAGTGGGCCGTTGCTCCAATAAAAAGGATATTGGATCGCGTGCCGGTAACCCCCATTCAAGATATTCTTCGCCTCGACGGATGTTCTCCGACAAACAAGCTCGATACAGCTCCGGCCGACGCCAACGAAGCAGCAAGACAAAACCATTCAGCCCCGCCAGCGCGGCCTTCCAACCACGCCAACGGGTGCCCAAAGGGTCTGCATTTTCGTTCATGGCGCGTGCATCGTAACGCGCATCTCCATTTCCCACAACACCAGAGAAACTCCCAACTCCCACACGTCTTACCTCGAAAAGCAGAAATAATTATCACACTATTGCTTATGGATATCATAAGATAATACATTTCAATTTTGAAAGACCACGTTTTGACATGTGTGGAATCGTTTGTTATTCTTTCCTTTATAACTACAAACAGACCTAAACAACTTGCACAGTGAACTGCGTAAATACTGTCCTGTTGAGGACTGCACAAGAGCAGGGCAAAACTGCGGTCTTAACAACGTCAATCCACAACCGGCTTATGAAAAATCCTCACCTCATAAAGCACCCTGAGTCGTTGTTGAACAGGTTCAATCTATTTTTACTGGTGCTTTTTCTTTGGTGTCTGCCAGCTTCGCTTCCGGCAGCGCTGATCGCTTATTGGAACTTTGATGAGGGCAGCGGCACTGTGGCACGTGACACCTCAGGCGTGACTTCCCCTCATGATGGCACTCTTGCCGTCCAGGGCAGCGGTTCACTGCCCCAGTGGATTCCCGGCCGATTTGGGTACGCTCTGGATTTCAACCGGGTCAATGACAGTAACGGCTCACGTGTGACCGTGCCCTTCCAAAATGATTTGTGGTTGAACGATGCTTTTACCATCAGCTTTTGGTATCGGCCCGGTCCCAACATCGGGAGCTTTCCAGGACCAATGCGCATCGGTTCTCAGAGCGCCACGTCGGGTTCCAACATCGGATGGGGCTTTTTCCGCGCAAGTTCGGGCAACCGTTTGACTTTCAAACGTGGCAATGCACAGCCCAACATGTACCCTCCAGCCTTGGTCAACGGCACATGGTATCATGTCGTCTTGCGACATGATGGTGTAAATCAAAACACCGCGATTATCTTTGGTCTCACGACGAACACCACCACCCAAGCATGGTTGGATGCCACTGCAACTACGGTTTTTGAATTTGGCCGCATGGATCAAATGGATGATTGTGACTTGGATGACGTGGCTTTCTTCAATGAAGCGCTGCCTTTGGAGCGCATCTATTCCATCAACAGCGTCCCCACCAAATTGGGTGTGGATTACAGCCTGGCTGATGTGCGGGCGCTTTGGAATTTGTTTGATCAAGGCCCTGGAAGCTCAGCCATCATCCGCGGCCGTGAATGGCGATACACGACGGAAATTCCGGGGAATCCTATTCCGGGAGATGCATTCTTGAGCGGAACCCAATGGTATGTCGTATTGGCTCCGGGAGCCGGAGTAACCGCCACAGCCACTGTTTACGGTGATTTCAGTCCTCAAGGTGTGGGTGTCCCCGGAACCACTAGTTTTCCGCAAACACCGGACATCGCTCCCACGGCCAGACTCGTCTTCGACTTGAGCGGTACTGTTGAACCTGGCGTGAACAATGACTTAATCGAAGTGCAAGGGGATTTGGTTCTTTCCAACCAAACGGTGGTGATCAATCCCTTGATGCCTTTAACCAACGGCACTTACCACCTCATTCATTATTCCGGCAGCAAAATCGGCAATCTCAATCCCGTGGTGTTACATCAATCCCGCTACCAGATGACCTTGGATGAAAGCGAGGCCGGCATGATCAAATTGGTGGTCAGTGGCACCCATGCCAGCCTCCAATGGTTGGGCAATGCAAATAACCAATGGAATCTCAGCACCGCCAACTGGTCCAATCTGATTTCCCAAACTTCGGATGTGTTCCAACAGGCCGACGAGGTTCGTTTTGATGACACTGTCACCTCAACTACCAACATTGTTTTGAACGGACAGCTATTCCCCAGCGCGGTCATGATAGCATCTTCCACAAAGAATTTCAGTTTTTCGGGCAGCGGGGCGCTTGGTGGGATGACTGCGGGACTCGTTAAATCTGGCGCTTCCACCTTGACTTTGGGCACAGCCAACTTTTTCCAAGGTCCCGTCGTAGTCAATGAAGGTATCCTGAAACTGGGGCACCCTTCCGCCTTGGGATTGACCACACAAGGCACTGTCATCGGCGCAGGTGCCATGTTGGATTTGGCAGGTAATTCACCCGGCGCCGAACCCATTATAGTAAGCGGAGCCGGCATTAACGGCATTGGAGCCATCTTGAATAGTGGCAATTCACTTATAAACAACGGCTTAAGAGGCGTGGTTACGCTACAAGGCGACACCACTTTGGGAGGCACCAATCGCTTCGACATCTATGGAGGCTCCCTAATCGGCAATGGCCATCGCCTCACCAAGATCGGTCCCTCAGAAGTAGCTTTGGCGCAACTGGGTGAAACAGGATTGGGAGAAGTGGATGTTTTAGGCGGCCAACTAACTATTTTGGGCAACACCCAATTGGGGACCCCTGACCAGCGGTTGTATGTGGGGCCAGGGGCCACCTTGGCCTTCTGGGCTGCGGGTACGAATGTCATCACCAAAAACCTGCAAGTCGAAGGAGGCCGTCTTTTGAACGCAACCACGCCGACCACAGACATAGCTACACTCACTGGCACGTTGAGATTGAGCGGCACGAACGTTGTCGAGGGCGGCTCCAGTTTAGACGTGCAGGGGGACATTAGTGGACAAGGACGTTTGAACAAGAATGGTGCTGGAACATTGACCTTTGGGGGTGCCGACACTTTCAGCGGGGCTATTTATGTTAATGGAGGTCGGCTGACTTTGGGGGGTGGTGCCTCCTTGGCCGGTGTCACAAATTTGTTTTTAGGCAACGGTACAGTGCTTGATGTGAGTTCTCTGAGGGCCGCTGCTAATTACTCGGTGCCGGCCGGCCAGACCTTAATGGGCTCTGGTGCGGTTCATGGTTCTTTGTCGGTGGGTGACCGTGGCCAAGTTCAGCCCGGGGCCAGTGCGGGAACATTGACCGTAACCAATCATCTTAACTTGGGCGAGGGAGCTACTTTGGTGTTGGAGCTCGGCAGATCCACTGTCGAAGGCGGCGGAACGAATGACTTAATCCAAGTCAATGGCGACCTAAATATTTCAGGAGTGGTCACCATCAAAATCATCCCACTGGCTCCCTTGGAGACAACCGACTTTTACACCCTCATCAATTTTGGTGGGGCGATCAATGGCAACGTGGCCAATTTGCAAATTGTGTCCGACAGCCGCTACGATTTCCTGTTGGATACCAGCGTTCCTGGCAAGGTGCGGTTGCTGGCAACCGGTGCGGGGCAAACCCTGACATGGCAGGGCAATGACCCGGTGTCTCCGAATTTGTGGGATGTCAGAGAGACTCCCAACTGGTCAGGGGCAGAACGTTTCCACTCCGGGGATACCGTTGTCTTTGACGACACGGGGGCAACTAATCAGGTCGAATTGGTAGGGGAGCTGTATCCCACCTTGTTGCGCGTGGAGGCCAATGTTTTGGAGTATTTATTTGCTGGCTCAGGGCGCATACGTGGTGGGGATCTGACAAAATCCTTGAACGGACGGTTAACCATCGCCAACTCCGGCATCAACGATTTCCCAGGCACCGTTTCCATCCTTGGCGGTGAAATCCAAGTGGGTACAGGCGGTTCGTTTGGCAACTTGGGTCCCGGCCCTATTGTGAATCAAGCTACTTTAATCCTCAACCGAAGTGACGATTTGACGTGGGCCAATACCATGACCGGCTCAGGCACATTCGTGAAGGCCAACACCAACACCCTATTTTTAGGCGCATCCATGGCCGGTTTCGACGGTACAATTATTGCACGCGGCGGACGTTTGCGCCCGACGGCGGCCTCTGGACTTGGCACGGCAACCGGTGGCACGGTACTCGAGGCCGGTGCATCCCTGGAAATCAATGGCATCAACTTCGGTGCGGAACCCTTCACAATTGCGGGCGCAGGCCCCGATGGCAATGGCGTCCTTGTCAACAGCGGCGGGGGACAAAATAATGCCTTGCGATTCGTCACTCTTTCCGGCGATGCCACCGTCAACTCCATTGGCCGCTTTGACGTACGGGCCAATCCTGACGCCGCCTTGGTGGGCAACGGTTTTGCGTTGACCAAACTTGGGGCCAACCAATTTTCCCTTGTAAGCGCCGGAGACACGGGCTTGGGGGACATTCTCACCTTGCAAGGAACCTTGTCGGTAGAGGGTAACACCTACCTTGGTTCCAATGGCGTGCTGCTGGTCACCAACGGTGCCACCGTCATGTTTTGGGGAAGTGCAGCCGCCCAAGACAAAGCCTTTGCATTGGGCAACGGGGGCCGTTTGTTTAAGGACAACGGCACAGCCACCATGCGTGGTCCTGGATTCATCACCGGTAGCAACACCGTTGAAGCGGCAAGCAACTCAGGCACGGACTTCACCTTGGCGGGGGGCATCAGCGGCGATGGCATGTTGAACAAACTTGGGGCTGGCAACGTTTTCCTCACCGCCGAAAACCAGTACACCGGCGGCACATTGGTCAGCGCGGGCAATTTGTTCATTGGCAACGGTGGTGGCAGTGGTTCAGTGGCCGGTGATATTACAGTTAATTCCACTCTTTATTTTTGGCGTACCAATGAGTTTGTCCTGACCAACAACATTCGGGGAATTGGAAACGTGTACGTCCGCACACCGTTGGGCGGTGCCATGATTCTCGATGGCAGCGCACAATTGCAGATTGACCAAAGCTTGGAAGTCGGGCGCGACATCTACGGCAAATTAATCATTCGCGATGGAGCTCGGCCGGTGGTTGGTCGCATCAACCTCGGCAATGTCTCGGGGACGGTGGGTGAGGCCGTGCAGGAAGGCGGCGATGTGTTTGTTACCTTGGAAATGCGTGTGGGGCACTGGCCCAACAATACTAGTCATTACATTTTGGGTGGTGGCACGCTCAATATTACAAATATTCCCACGGGCGTCGTGAATCCCAACGCCGTCGCCGAGCAGAACGGTATTCTCTACCTGGGCATTGATGGCACAGGCATCTTCACGCAAACCGGCGGTGTGGCAACGGCTCACGGGATTGTGCTTGATGGTCGTGGGGACACAGCCGGTACCGACACCTTCAACTTGGAAGGCGGCGTCTTCCGCCTCGGCTCTTCCGGCCTCAAGAGCGGTAATTTGGACAATAACACCTCTTATCTCATCAATCTTGGCGGCGGCACTCTGGCTGCCTGGCAAAGTTGGACCAGCGTGTTGGCCATGACTCTCACAGGAACCAACGGCGACGTGACTATTGATACTGATGTTCACACCGTTCAACTCACCGGTCTTCTGTCCGGCCCTGGTGGCCTGCGAAAAGCGGGTGAAGGAACGTTGGTGCTAGCCGGGCAAAACACCTACACAGGCCTGACCACTGTGGGAGCAGGGGTCTTGCGTGCTGCCGGAGCGCTGGCGGGGACCGTGGTTGTTGACCAAGGCTCGACATTGGAAGTGGGCACCGGCATTACCACACTGGCCCTTGCTCAGGACCTCAATCTTGCCGGCACGCTGTCATTGGACATTAACAAGACCAGCGGTCTGCTGACCAATGACCGCATCACGGGCGTGGTAACCCAATACCTTGGCGGTACTCTGCGGGTCACCGCCTCCGGCGATGCCTTGGCCGAAGGCGATACTTTTGACCTCTTTGATGCCCAGGCTTTCGTCGGGTCCTTTACAACCTTGGAATTGCCGCCTTTGCCCGATGGCTTGACTTGGGACACCAGCAATCTCGCGGTGGACGGCACCATTCGTGTGGCGCAGGCACTTCCTCCAACCCCGCCGGTCTTTGCGGCACCCGCCCGTGAGGGCAATAACTTGGTGCTGAGCGGAACCGGTGGCCGGCCAGGTGCCAACTATCGCGTCCTGGCGACTGACAACATCAGCCTGCCTTTGGCGCAGTGGACTGAAGTGGCCGTTGGTCAATTCGGTCCCAATGGCGAATTCAACCAATCCCTGCCGATTCCGGCAGAACCGTCACAACGATACTACATCATCGTGTATCCGTAAGCGGTCACACACGCTTTGAAGCCAATGAACCAGAGGCGCTTTGTGTCGCACAAAGACACAAAGCGCCTTCATTTATAGGGATAGCGTCAGACGAAGAATCCAATTTAACCCGCTGCGTCGTGGCTTCTGATTAGTTTAAGAAGAATAACCATGGTGCCGGTGGTGGGACTCGAACCCACACGACTTTTTACGGTCCCAGGATTTTAAGTCCTGTGCGTCTGCCATTTCGCCACACCGGCAATGGTGCCGACCAAGGGCAACTTCGCATTTGCAGGGCAGGGGACATGCGGGGTGCACGCTCCTGCCTGTTATCCAACACAGGCCGGACACGCCAACACCATACGGCAACATGCCGGACATCGGCAAGCATCCAGCGCAGATTGGAGGGACGTTTATTGGACTCGGGGATGGTGAGAAGATGACATAATGCACTAATTAAGAAAAAATGGCGAAACGCAGACTTTGTGCTATAGGTTGGCGGCATGAAAAATCATCGTTTATTGGGAACGTTATGCATGGGCATGGCTCTGACGGGTGCAGTGGCGCTTTGGGCGGCTGATTTGGCAGGCAAGTTGCCACCGGCTGCCGATAAAAAGGGGCTTACTTATGAAAAGGATATCAAGCCGATTTTTACCAAGTCGTGCGTCGAATGTCATGGGCCTGAGAAGCAAAAGGGGCGTGTACGATTGGATACTTTGGAAGACACGCTGAAAAGTGCCAGGGGCAAGGCAGTGATTCCCGGTAAAAGTGCGGAGAGTTTGCTGGTTTTTTCCGTCGCCCGTGTAACGGAGGATCCCGATCATCACATGCCGCCGGAGGGCAAAGGTGATCCTTTGACGAAGGAACAAGTGGGATTAATTCGGGCCTGGATAGACCAGGGGGCCAAATAGAGGACACGTTTTCAACGTATCGAAAAACCATATCTACCACAAGGCAGCGAACGGCGGCCCTCACACCCCATCGAGCTCATAGTAGTTGGCGCCGTTTGATGCTCAGGTATTGGGATACAAGACCAGCGCTCAGTTCTTCTTGATTTAAGAGGACAAGCTGCACGCCACGGCGGGCAAGAGTGCGGTCAAGTTCCTTGAGTTTCCACCATTGCAGGTGACCCGCCAGATGTTGGTAAAGATCGTCCAACTTTTGGACGGAGTGCGAGGTAAATAACGGCGCCGCCAGTGGAGGGCGCAGCATCGCCACCAAGACAAGATGTTGACGGCACAGAACATTCAGATTGCGGTTGAAACTTTCCGCAAGCAAAGGGTCTTCGAGATTCGTCAGAAAGATAAGCAAGGCACGGCGGCGAAGCCGAAGCCTGAGAAAAGAGGCGACTTCGTCAAAGTCGGGAGACACCTCACGGGGTATGAGGGTGTAAAGAGCGTCACGACACGTTTGATAGTGGTGGCGTCCATTCCGGGCACGGACAAATCGTTCAATTTTATCGCTGAAAGATAGCAACCCGAAGTGGTCCCCTTGTTTTTCTGCGGCAAGTCCGAGCACGAGTGCGGAGGTGATGAATCGCTCGAAAGCGGTTTCGTCCAAAGATGTTTGTTGTGTGTTGGTATTTACCCCTTGGAAGCGGGCAGAGGGACGTCCGCTAAGACGCGAGGCATCGAGCAGCACGTATATTTCCTGCGTTTTTTCGAGTTGATAAACCTTGGTGATGGGGCGTGCCCGGCGGGCGGTGGCCTTCCAATGAATGTCTTCGTAGCTGTCGCCCGGCAGGTATTCGCGAAGCAATTCAAACTCGCGGCCTTTTCCGACTTGTCGCACCGCATGCACACCCACCATGCCCCGCCGTAGTATGAGGGAGGCCAGTGTGGAACGTTCACGGCTCAAATTAGGGTACACGCGGATTTCGAGTTGCAATGCCAGTCGGCAGCGGACCCGCCAAAATCCCCAAAGGGAAGAGGTTTCCAAGCCAATCCATGAGATAAAGTAGCGGCCCCGACGATGTGAACAGAGGGAATATTGAACGACGGTCCATGCTTGTTCTGGAGGAATGCAAAGCGATTGCTCTTCGGGTTCAGCTTGGATTTCCAGCGGCAAGCAAAGTGCCATGCGCACAGGCTTGGTCTTGGGGCTGGAGTGGCGGAGTTTGATTTCCAGTTGACCAGCCTTGTCCTTGGACAACCTTAGAAGTGGCGGACATTGTACTTCCAATCCTTCCCAGGCATCGGAAGAGCGCATGGCATCGAAAAGAAAGAGGATGACCAAGGAAAGGATGGAACCACCGAAAAAGGCTGTATATTCCGGAGTGATAGCTGCAAGGAGGCTCAGCGGCAGGCCAAAGCCGGCAACCCATTTCAACATTCGTGGGGCGGGAACAATCATCTGGGCACAGGAGTTTCCTGTAGAATGCGCTCGATAATTTCGCGGACGGTGATGCCTTCGATTTCAAACTCCGGCCGCAGGACCAGGCGGTGTTCGAGCACAGGCACCGCCAAAGCCTTAACATCATCCGGTGTCACAAAATCCCGCCCGGCCAATGCGGCGGCGGCTCGGCTGGCAAGCAATAAACTTTGGGTAGCACGGGGGCCGGCTCCGGCAAGCAGAGCTTCGTGTTCACGAGTGGCCCGGACGATGTCCAGTAGGTAAGCCACAAGTTCGTCCCGGACGGTGATGCCATCCATGGCGGCTTGGAGTTTTTGCAATTCGTTGGGGCCGATGACGGGCCGAACTTCCCCCCGGGTGAGGAGAGTTTCCGGAGCCTCTCCTTGCAGCATCCGCCGGGCCAGCGTCAGCTCCTCCTCGCGGTTGGGACAGTTCATGATGATTTTGAGCATGAAACGGTCTTTTTGGGCCTCGGGCAGCGGGTAAGTGCCTTCGTATTCGATGGGGTTTTGGGTGGCAAAAACAGTGAAGTGAGGCGACAACGGATGCGTTTCCCGGTCAATGGTGACAAGTCGTTCCTGCATCGCCTGCAAGAGGGCAGCCTGAGTTTTGGCAGGGGCGCGGTTGATTTCGTCCGCCAAAAGAAAGTCGGTGAAAACGGGACCCTTAATCAGGGTAAACTCGTTACGTTGTAGATTGAATACATTGGTGCCGGTGATATCCGATGGCATTAAATCGGGGGTAAATTGAATGCGCGCAAACTGGCAATGGAGCACCGCAGCCAGAGTGCGTACCAGCAGTGTTTTTGCGACTCCCGGAACGCCTTCCACCAAAGCATGCTGACCGGTGAGAATGGCCATCAGGGCCAAATCCACCACTTGGTCCTGCCCGATGATGACTTTTTGAATTTCAGCGCGAGCACGCGCCAGAATTTCCTGCCAAGCCATTTCATTTTCGTTCATAAAGGATTCAAGGAGTTGTTTTGGTTGGGGTTGATCGGCCGCGGCGTTTTTGGGACGCAATACGTGCCAATGCTTCAAATGTTTTGAGGGTGTTAGCCTTGCGAGCCGGAGTTGTCTCAAAATCACGGACTTGCTCCTCCATGGCGGCGATGAGCGCGGCATCCGCTTTGCCGCCAGCCGTTGTTTTCCATTGGTCCAGACACACACGCAGAAGGCGTCGAGGCGGAATGCCCCGGCGCAGGAGTTGGACCATGCCTGTCATGATGTCCTGTCCCAATACCGGCGCATTGTGGGAACCGCTTCCGTGGCTGGCTGGCGGAACCAGTGGAAAGCTGTTTTGCCAAATGTACAGCACCACTAATAGCAATGACACGGCAACCACTCCTTGCAGACGATATTCCCGAAATAACTGGCCCATGCTGGGTTTTTCCACCACTCCAAGATGAGCTTCATCAAATACCACCAGCCGCGGTGTGCCTATCAGCCATGCCAATAACGGCGAAACTCGCTCAAAGCGCAGAGCTTGGTTGCTTAACAGATAATTGTCGGAGAGCAGCACAATACTTCCCGCTCCCAAGGGACGTTCCATGATAACCGGATGCTTACCCACCGAATAGAGCACGCGCCATTCCGGAGAAACGTTGGTGAAGCCGAGGATGCTTCGCCACGGCAATTTTTCCGGCCAATTTGGAGGGGCGTCCACCCGGTGTGCATTTACAGGACCCAATTCCAAATCCCCTTTATGGGCCAGCGGATGAGTTGCAAACTCAAATCCCCATCGCTTGCTCCAAGAGTGGCTTGGATGCGTTAAATTATTTGTGGAGGTTGAGACATAGTTTGTTAACTGTGAACGAGGTAGTATTAGCGCGGGTAATTCCCGCTCGAAAGCAATGACGAGCCGGCCTCCTTGTTTGGGGATGGATTCGATGATGGAACGGTCCCGGGGCCACTGCCACAAGAATACCCGGCGTTTGAGGGAGGCAAAAATCCAGGTAGTTTTCGGTTCGACTTTCACCCAATTCCAAGGGCGGTAATTGCGCCGTGTTTCCAATCCCAAATCATCCAAGGCCAGGTAAAGTGCTTTGAGGCCCAGAGGGTCAGCACGCAAGGAACTGTAAGGAGGATGAAGATCGCCGCTGGTTTGGCGCAACTCAAAAAGACGCGCCAGCCCGATGACGAGCAGTACCGCCATGACACCCAGGATTCCCCATGCAATTTCCTTGCGCCTCATGCGGTTTGCAATTGGTTTAATTGTTGCTCACATTTTTGATAAAGCTCCATGTTGGCGGGGTGTTGGCCGTACCACACGCGCTCGAAATTAATCACCAGGTTGTTGAAGGGCTGCAAAACTTCGGGATGTTGATGGGCCCGGCGGGATAATTCACGTGCGTATTCGCGATTGCTTTTGCCGCGGGCCAGTGCCAGCAGTTCACGTCGGGCCAGCGCCGCCAACGCAGAAAGGTAGAGGGCCCGCAAGGCCAAACGCCATTCGCCGCGCGCGGCCAGGTCGCGGGCCAGTGCCAGCCATTCCTCCTCGGGCAGCAGGGCTGGATTGACTTCCTCTTTTTGCAAATCCGGTCGTTGAGCAGGGGCATCCGAGGCAAGCACCGACGGAGCAACCGGTTGCTTAATACGTTTTCGGCGACGCCTCAACCATTGCAGCACCACCACCAACATTCCAATCAAAAGCAGGATGGCAAGCCATTGGACATGCGGATGCAAGTTGTCCGGTTGTTCATCAAGGTCTGGAAATAAATCTGGTGGATTGTCCCGCCCTAGCAAGCGGTCCAGCCATCGTTTAAATTTTTTCCATGTTGAGGAGACGTTATTCCACCAGGATTCTATGGTGTTTGCCAGCTCGTCAAAAAAAGCCCTGATAAAACCGTCATCTTCCTTATCCGTTGGGGAGGTCATCTCACGCGGCAATCTCCAGGCAAATTCGCGTCGCTCAAGGGTCCGGTCCAAGGCTTTGTCCAATTGAGCGACGGGCGGACTGGGAAGGATGGCAACATTTTCAGCAGCGGGTGCCGGACTTGTAATAAGCCCCATCCAAAGCACCAGCAAGGGCGTTACAACACGTTGGACACGGCGTAATTCTGCTTTCAAATCCTCGCCGGAGGTGCGGGCTTGAGCGTAAAAGCATCGCAGCGCATAAACAGCTTTCATCAAGGGATCCACGGCAACCCATGACAGGGTGAAAACAACGGCGAAGAATGTCACATTCCAATAAGCGTCTGGAGACCGGCTGAAAGTTGTGTGAATGCCAAACCAGGCTTTCAACAAAAAAGGAATGAAGGCAAAAGCGCTGATTACGTTTATGCATACGACCACAAAAACAATCATCAGCACGCTCAAGAGAAGATGGTTTTGCCGTGGTGCCCAGCATGCACAGCGCCAGGCTTCTTTTATAGCGGCGCGGAGGGAAGTTTCAGGGGAAAATCCAAGGGTGGTGATATTTTGAAAAAACGCCCACACCCAACCGAAAGGCAAAGCAATCAACAGCGACACAGGGACGGCCGCAAAGGACCAAGGTTGGGCAGCAGTTTGGAGGGTAATTCTATGGAGCCAGCGCCGTCGGGAATTTTTTTCCGGAGTGCGGCAGCCGTGGGTGGCCAGCATCAATTCAGAAAAGACACTCTGCCACACTTTGAGCCACAGAAATAAAAGGGTCATTCCAAAGGCAGCAGTGGGAAGATGCTTTTCAGCCAGGGCACTTTGACTCATCTCGCCCATGAAAAACAACAATCCCAGCCCAAAAGGAACTGCGCCAATGGCATAGGCAGCCCACGCAGAGGGCGTAGCATGACGCAACAAATGCAACGCCTCTTCTAAAAGCGCCCAGACATTCGCTTCAGCGGTGGATTTGCCCCGGTTCACCATTTATTCCTCCAACGTAGGAAAGGTGGCCTCATCAAGCTTCAATTCATGCACTCCGGCCGTAATTTGAATCAACACCGCCCCCAGACTATAAAAGAACAACCACGCCAACATGAAACCCACAAGCACGGCTCCCGAACGCAGGAGCGGCGCCGGCAACTTTGAAGTTCTTACGGGGGTTGAGGACTGCCGCCGCAAACAAGACGCGCATAAAAGTCGCCCCTCATGTTCGCTTACACACTCTCTGCAAAAAAACCTCCCACAGGCCGGACAACGTGCCACCGCCTCGCGTTGGGCATGATGAAAACAACGTTGCAGATGTATGGGAGTCATGGAGTGGACGATGGAGCTTGTGGCGGGGGAGTGGGCGGAGGCTCAATGGGTGTTGACGTATTGGTCACTTGGAATTGTTGAACAAGTGGCCCTAAATTCCTCAACAGTTCATTAAGTTCACGTGTTCTTTCAATGGAACATAAGGCTATTTGTTGCGCAGGGGTTTTGATGAAAACCTGGCAGGTTTTTCCCCTAAGAATGCCTGCCAAACCCAAAAAAAATGTTAAGATGGCCACGATTGCCAGGAAATAGAACGCAGATGTTTCTTTGGCCAGGACGGCAAACATTCCAAAAAGGAATGTCAGTCCCCAGATAAGCACAAGATGCAAAATCCAACTCTTGGTGTAAGCCCATATCACGGCTTGAATATCCCGGTAATACAGGCGTTGATACCGTTCTTGGACCAGGTCCTTTTCAAGGATTAGCAGGTGGTCGGGTCCAGCATACAAGCGGGTGCGAGATGGTAATAGAGCATCCAAGCGGTTGCCGCGTGTCCCAGCCACACCAATTTGAGTGTATTTAATTTGGCCGCTCATGACTCCATTTATGAAAAGGCAAGCCAAACAATCAAAGTGATTACCGCGAGGATGTTGAGGGATGAAAGAGCCAGCGCCACCCAAATTCGCCATGCACTTTTACTTAACAGGCCCACAGGCCGACGCCGGTGCCGCCACCCTAAAAACAGCGCCAGCGGTGACAAAAAAACCAAACCAAACCACGCGAGCAGCGACATTACTAAAACAACTTCATCATACACCACCCGCTTCATCTCAAATGAAGGAGTGCGGCCTGATTTACGGGTTTTTTCAAGGCAAGTGGCACAATAATGTGTGCCGTTAATTTCCACATCACAGAGTCTGCACAAAAATCTGCCGCAGTCCGTGCAAACCGCTGCAGCCTTCCGATCCGAATGATGGAAACAAGCTGCTTCCTCTCCAGTTGTCAGAGGCTCTCCAATTTCTCGTGCCGGCTGGGGACGGTCGGCAGCGGGGAATATTTGAAAGTAAATCTGCTTTCCGCACCATTGGCAACTCACGGGTGAGACTCCCGTCAGAACATCGCGGCTCAAGGCCCGTTCGCATGAAGGACATTTTATGAATGCGCTCATGGATTTTTCATACGAGTGTCTATTAGGGCATTACGATGGACTAGCTTGTTTATTTGGTGCTTCTATCACCCTGGTGTCACATACGAAATCATGCAAGGCCCGGCGTTCCTCGTCAAACCAAGGCGTCAGGTAACCAATACAACAAGTCAGGCTGGAAAGCCACATCGCAAAATGTCGGCCAAAGCAGCGTCCCCAACTCAAACGTGAACCGTCACCCCGAACCACTTTCAACCGGAAAACCATCTTGCCCGGTGTGGCAGCAAAACGACGCCAGAAAAGCACGTGGTAGGCCATTTGCATGAGGAGACTGCACACGTTAATGGCAATTTGAAACGCGATGAAAAAGCCAAAATTATCTGGACTGGCTTGATTGACGAAATTCCCCAAAAGCATGGAAGCGGGCATCAGCACCAACATTTGCAATACATAGATAATAATCCCGTCCAAGACAAAGGCTCCGACACGCTTCCCCAAGGGTGCAAAATTCAAACTGCCCGGGGCCGCCGGCAGGGGAAGCCCTTCCAGTGCCATTTGGCGATACCGCGGTTTGCAACCTGCGCAAATGTGGCCATTCTCCACCGGCAAAATTTCAACCGGCGGATAATAGCGAGCGCACAGAAGGCATGGCCGGTAATCAGAAGGAATTATTGTTTCGCTCGTGGTGGTAGATGTTACCACCGGCGGCAGGGGCGCATTTGCAGTCTCGTTTGAAGAAGACAGAATTTGTTGAGGGATGGGTTGGGGCAAAGGTGACGCCGCAGCAAGGTTTTTAAATTCAACCCATTCCGTCAGACCTTCGTGCCATACAAGTGTTTGGGGGCCAATGACGCCTTCCTGACAAAGACGTTGGAAGGCTTCCTCGGTAACTGGACCGATTTGGCGTCCTTCATGGCTGTAAAACCAAATCATGGATTCCCCACAGTCTGCAACTTCGCTTTTTTCGCGAGGTTGCCGTCACCGTCCCAACCACAAAACCAGTCCGCCCAAGGCCATGCGATACCATCCAAACCACGTAAAAGTATGAGTTTGGATAAATCGCAGCAGCCATTTTACTACGACAAACGAAACGGCGGCGGATACCAGTGTGCCTAAAACCACCAAAGACCAATTTTCAGGTGACGCATCCTGCGGTGGGTGATGGAGTGCTTTAAAAATTTTTAGACTGCTCGCCGCCAACATGGTGGGAATGCCCACCAAAAAGGAAAATTCTGTGGCTGCCGGGCGGGACAAGCCCAACAGCAAGGCAAGCAAAATGGTGGCTCCCGAGCGCGAAAGCCCCGGGAAAATTGCTGCCAAGATTTGCCCCACCCCTACGGCCACGGCAATCGTCCAAGTGATGTTCTGATTTCCACTGCGGTTCTTCAACCACATCTCCACGGCAACAAAACCCAAGCCGCCGATGAACAGGGCCAGGGCCACAGGGGTAGCCTCTTCAGGCAGCGACTTACCCCACTTATCCCACAGAAATCCTCCAACGCACGTCAAACCGAAGGCCAGCGCCAGCTTCAACAAGTAATCTTGGATGGCAGGGTCACGCCAGCGTTTCACTTGTATAATTTGAGCTATGCGTTCAGGAAACAAAGGGATGACCGCCAAAACGGCCCCCGCTTGAATAACAACGTTAAAAAGATCAGACTGGCGTGGGAGGTATTGTTCCACCAGCAGCAAGTGGCCGGTTGAGGAAATGGGGAGAAATTCGGTTATCCCTTCGATGATCCCCAAAATGATGACAGCAAGCCACTCAGGCATGGGAGGGAAGGCTTGCGATTGAACTTGTGTGGAACACGAGAAAAACTTGCCGATTTATTTCTTTTTTCCAAACAGGCCGGACCAGACGGATTGCCCCTCCAATTGTTTTTGTTGCACTTTGAGTTGTCCCAAAACGGCCTGCAGGGCGATGAAAATCTTATGCCACTGGTTTTCAAGACCGCGTAGGGCATTTTCATTCAATTCACTCAAGGAACGAATGGAGCTGGCGCTGCCGATCAAAGCATGAATATCTTCGCGGTTGACAGGCGGGGTCTCAAAGGCGGCAAGGATCATTTCCAATTGTTGGGTCATGACGCTTTTGACCTCCAGAAATTGAGCCTCTTCCTCCGGGCCGAAACGTTTGGCCCTGGCAAGGTTGATGAAGTTGCTGAACTGTTTCCAGCATTCCAGATAGGCCTCCATCTGGCTGATCATGGCGTCGAGCTTTTTGTTCCGCATAACAAAAGTGGGTTTGACGCTGGGTTAATCTTGTCGTTCCGGGCCGTGAGGCGCCAGAAAAACCATGGCCCCTCCCCGCATTTCCTTGGCCGTAATGCGCAATGCGCTGTAATTAATGATCAGTTCATTCAAGGGAAGATGGGAAGCACGCGCTCTGGCAAACGCGTCCAAGATGGGTTGACTGATCTGATTGATGCATTCTTCAGGGAAACTGGTCGGTAGGGTGGAACTGAGCAAACGACCTTCCTTGTCCACGGTAAAAGTCCCCGCTGGAATTTCCAGCGGTTTGGATTCGCCTTTGTTTTTGCCGAAAATGTCTAGGATACCCATTTGGAAAGCACCGCGTTCAAGGTTTCCCTGCATTCAGAGGCGGGCAGTCCCCGCTCATAGCCTACGTAAAGCAGCTTCTTGCCGGCCTCCACAACGCTGACGTTGCGGCGGAGACTGTTGCCTTGGATTTCCTTCAAATTGCCGGCGACGAAAGATTCCCCAAGCTTTTGGAAATCCCGCCAAGTCTCCAGCACCCATTGTTCCAATGCCTTCGGATTTTCCACCCCCCAACTTTCAGCCCCTGTGCCATCTGGCGCCACAGCAAGGAGGCTGTCCACGCCTTTGACTTTCGCGCTTTGTTGCAGAGGTGTTTCCCGGGTTAGAGCTTCCTCGTGCAAGTCTTTCATGACTTCTTCGCCGCCGGCTTCCCGGGCTTGGTTTTCATCCAAAATCTGCACGACGTCGAGAAGGAGACCATCCACGGTGTTGAAAATGCGGCGTTCGCGCTCAGGCTCCGGGGGCAGGTTTTCAAAACTCCCGGAGCGCCAAGTCATAATCTTTTTGAAAGCCTCCTCGCCCGTAACATCACCCAGTTCAGCGTCCACCAGTTCGCCGCTGTTTATCCAGATTTTCCCCACCAGTTTGCCATTGGTGATTTTCAGAACGGTGCTGCTGTGGGAAAGGCACTCCAATTGAACAATGTCCACCAAGCTTTTGCTTTGCACCCCCCGAAAACCGCCTTGTTCAGTACGACTAAGCACCGATTCGACGCCTTCGAGAAAAAGTTTGATTTCCTGCTCGCTGCTGGGCTTTTGCCAAAACAAGTCCACTCCAAGGGAGTAAGCGCGCGCCCGAAATTGGTCATCCACCACCGCAGTCATGACCATGATTTTCATGTCCGGATACTTGCGCCGGACAATCGAGAGGACTTGAAGACCGTCCATGCGCGGCATGTTCAGGTCGGAAATCATCAGGTTGAAACTTTCCGATTCCAACATTGCAAGCGCTTTGGTGCCGGTGTCGCAGGTCTTGACGATGGGTTTGCTGGGCAATGCCGACAGGTATTGCTCGTACAGCTCCAGCGTATCCATCTCATCATCAAGCAGTAATATTTTTGGATTCTCCGGCATATCTCATTTCTTCCGGCCCGGTGCCCGCCAACCCTTATATGCCACTTCCTTTTACAAGGCAAGCATGGCGGACGGTATACCCACCTCAGGCGGAAGGCTTGAATTCTTTGGCTTTCTTGAAACTTTCCTGGATTTGTTCAGGTGTCATGCGATACAAAGTCGCCATTTTTTCAGGCAATTTCTGGGGATCATCTCGCCCCAAAGGAAGGGCGAGGATGAACCACTTGTGCGCCTCCACCAAGTCCCGCTTCACATCGCCTTGTCCCAGAAGGTAGAACCCGCCAATCCGATATTGGGCCTCCGGCAGGCCCCGTTCAGCCGCCAAAAGCAGCCATTTGAAGGCCAGACGATAATCTTTCTCCACCCCTTCGCCGTTGTAATACATTTCGCCCAACCGCATCTGTGCTTCCACTACACCTTTTTCCGCTGCTTTTTCGTAATACCTTGCCGCTTCGGTGGGGTTTTGTTTGACCCCCAATCCTCGCAAGAGACAAAAGGCCAGCCGGCATTGTGCCTCTGGAAGACCGGCATCTGCAGCGGCTTGAAATTGGCGCGCGGCCTCACGCCAATCTTGTTTGACACCTGCGCCCGCTGCGTAAATGGAACCCAAAGCCAATTGCGAAGGGGCATGATTAGCCCGGGCAGCCCGCCGATACCATTCAATGGCATCTTTGATGCTTATGGGGGTGCCCAAGCCCAATTCATAGGCACGGCCCAGCTTGTACTGTGCCTCCACGTTGTTCTTCTTGGCGGCTGCCGTCAGGTCTGCGATGGATTCCTGACACAAAGCCCCAGAGCTGATACACAAAACCACCCCTACGGCCAGCCCCCATAATCCTGGCCGTCTAATGTAAGTGCGGTTCATGCTCAAAGCCTAGTCCCTTGCGCCCCAAAAGACAAGCGCGGTTTTTCCACTTTTCAGGCAGGAATGGCTTGCCTGATGAGGCGTAATAGGTCCGCGTAAGTATCAACGGCCGGAAACTGTGGGAATTCACGGCGAACATTTTCCGGTGCTCGAAACAACAATCCCACATCGGCCTCCTTCAGCATGGCCGTGTCGTTGTAAGAATCCCCGCCGGATATGACGAAGTAGTTGAGGATTTTCAGGGCCGCCACCGTTTTTTGCTTTTGCTCGTTGATTCGGAGCCGGTAGTCCACAATGCGGTCATTCTCGACCACCAACCGATGGCAGAGCAGGGTGGGCCATCCGAGTTGCCGGAGCAGCGGTGAGGCAAATTGCTCGAAGGTGTCCGAAAGAATGATGACCTGAACAAAGGAGCGAAGTTCATCAAGAAATTCTCGGGCTCCCGGCAACGGGCTCAGGCTGGCAATTACCCCTTGGATGTCCGACAACTTCAGACCATGACGGTCCAAAATTGCCAGGCGCCCTCGCATCAACTTGTCGTAATCCGGTTCATCCCTCGTGGTGCGCCGGAGCTCCGGAATGCCGGTTTTTTCTGCCACTGCAATCCAAATCTCCGGGGTGAGCACCCCTTCCATGTCGAGTGTCACTATTGCCTGTTTCACGGCGGGGCAGTGTTTCAAAAACACCCGTCCCTGTCCAGTCCGCGGCGCCATGGCGGGTTCAGATGGTCTGTATTGAACGCGATAAATTGCTTTGCAGATTTGACCCGCCTGTTTCATGATTTGCCCATGCGCCGTTTTTGGACATGGCTTCTGATGTTGATGGTGGTCGTCAGCCCGCTGGCGGCCGCCGAATTGATGCGGTTCAAACTGACAGACGGCTCCACCTTGGAGGGGGAAATTGGAAAATTTTCCTTCACCAAGGAAGGGCTGATGGTGCGCCTGCCAAACGGGAAATATTCTCCGCGGGTTCGGTGGACAAATATCAGCAAGGAATCCCTTGAACAACTGGCCGAAGTCAAAGATGCCTTGCCGTTCATAGAGTCGCTTTTAGAGCCGCCCGAGGAAGTCAAATTTGAAGTGGAGGAAAAAGCTCGGGAGGCTGCCCGTGTCATCAAGATCAACCCGGTTCCCACCCGCCCGGAGCGGCCGGTGGCACCGTCCCGATTCACCGCCCTGTTTGTCTCGCCCGTTACGCTCGTATTGTTGTTATTAATTTGGGGTGGGAGCCTGTACGCCAGTTATGAAATTGCGATTTTTAAGAACCGTCCGGTGGCCTTGGTGATGCCGATTGCGGCGGTCTTTCCAGTGGTGGGTCCCCTGGTGTTTTTCTGCATGCCTGCCGCGCCGGTAAAATCCGCTGAAGAATTGGAGGCGGAAGCTGCTGCCGCCATGCAGGAAGGAGAGGTGGTGGAGGAAGGCGCGGAGATGGCCCAAGAGCAACAAACTCAAGTGGAACCCGAACCAACCGCCCCGGCTGAACCGCAATACCCGCCTCCGCAGGTTTTCAAACGCGGACAATTTATATTTAACCGCCGCTTTTTTGAGACCAAGTTTGCCGCCTTTTTCCGCCCTGTTTTGGGCGAGGAGGAAAAGGACATGGTCATCATCATCCGGTCTGCTCGTGGGGAATATCTAGGGCACCGCTTCAGCAAGGCCGAGGCCAACCACGTTTTTCTTCAAATTTACAAAGGCAACGCCTCCGAAGAGGTCATGTTGCCTTATGTGGAAATCAACGAAATCATCATCAAACACAAAGACGCGCCGATGCCTTGAGATGGCATGGCTACTCCCCGGCTCATTTTCATGGGCACCGCTCCGTTGGCAGCGGTCAGTTTGCGCGCATTGTTGAACTCTTCCTGTGGGCGGCTCATCGCGGTAGTCACCCAACCAGACCGCCCAAAGGGGCGTGAGTTAAAATTAACGCCCAGTCCGGTTAAAGAAGTTGCTCTTGCAGCCGGGTTGCCGATCCTGCAACCAGAAAAAGCAAGAGAACCAGCATTTTTGGAGGAAATACGGAGCCTGCAGCCCGATTTAGTTGTTGTGGCCGCTTTCGGGCAGTTACTGCCGCAGAGCTTTCTGGATATCCCACCTCACGGTTGCATCAATGTTCATGCCTCTCTGCTTCCCCGTTGGAGGGGGGCGGCGCCGATACAATGGGCCATACTCGCCGGTGATGCTGAAACGGGGGTGACCATCATGAAAATTGATGCGGGTTTGGACACCGGCGACATGTTAACCACCGTTACCACCCCCATTTTCGAAAGCGACAATGCCCAGACCCTCCACGACCGCCTAGCCCAAATGGGAGCGGAACTTTTGATCAAAACCATCCCACCCTACCTGGCGGGGGAAATCCAACCTCGTCCCCAACCCTCTGAAGGTGTCACTTACGCACGCAAACTCACCAAAGAAGACGGTCGTCTCGACTGGCGACAATGTGCCCGCGACCTTTGGTTGCGTGTCCGCGCGCTCAACCCTTGGCCAGGAGCCTTTGCATTTTTACAGGAGGGAGGGCCCATGATTAAAATTTGGGAAGCCTTTCCCGAAGCGGACATCAATGGCACCCCAGGCCAAGTATTGGCCGCCACCAAACAGGGAATATTGGTGGCTTGTGGTCAGGGGGCTCTCCGGATTACCGTTCTTCAAAAGGAGAATGCTCGTCGGATGGATGTCGCGGCTTTTTTAGCCGGACATGCCGTTAAACCGGGACAGTTTTTGGCCTAAACATTTATGGTTTTTCCGGCAAGTTCCTCCCTTGCGACCGCGCTTGCAGTAATTGACGCGCCCGTGGATAAGTTGTGAATAACCTCCAACAAGTGGCCATTGTTTGAAGGGGTATCCTCAGGCACAATTAACGGCGCATGGCCAAACCTGCATTAGGTCGCGGGCTGGGCAACCTGCTGGGGGACACCCGGATAGCAGCCAACCCTGAGCCTGCCACAGTCAACCCGGAGACGGCCAACACAGCCGTCAGTCCGGGGCTGGGCAATTTATTGACAGCCGGACGCAACGGGGGGGCTTCCGAGGTTGTAGACGAAAAAGAAGCGACGGCCAAGCCAGACGCCGCGACTCAAAATTTGAGGCCCTCTTCAGTTCGGAATGGTGGGGCAGCTTCTCAAGATTCAAACAAGCCCAAACCGGTGATGGCTTCCACGCCGCAACTTCCCGAGGATGCCCCCATTCAGGCACCCCGTTGGGTACTCCTTGGGGCAGACTTGTTGTTGGTGATGCTTGCAGCCTTGTTGGTCTTCAAAAGTCCGGTTCCGCTCAAACCTTGGGAGATGACCCTATGCCTTGCAGCGGTCATGTTGGGGGCTGTGTTGGCATGCGTGGCCGTACTTAGTTCGCCCAAACGTTAAAAAAAACTGCTGATCATTTTGAATTCTGACGAGAGCCGGCGAATGTCCGTTACTTGCTGTCCTTAAAGAGCCGCTGGGCAAATTCGTAAAAATGTTTGCGCCATGCCTGCCACTCATGGGCATCCTCGGTTTCAAACCACACATGGCGCACGTGCGCATCATCCAACAGCAGATGCGCGTTTTTCATGGCCTCATAACCGGGGTCGGCTCGCCCCATGCTCAACCATAGCAGGCGCAGGTGATTATTGAGCCTTGGGGCGTCTCTAAAAATGCCGCCGTAAGACTCGGCAGGCTTGAAATCCCTGAAGCCCCCGCTGAATGCGCCTATCCATCCAAATGCATCCAAGTTGGCAAGTCCTACTTGCAGGGCCTGTCCGGCGCCCATGGATAATCCGGCCAAGGCCCGATGTCGTCGGTCGGGGAGGGTGCGGTAATTCACATCAATTAAGGGAATTAATTCAAGCATGAGGACCTGACCAAAGGCTTCAGTGCCGCGGCTGCCTGGAGTATTGGTGCTCCCTGCGGGACGGGCATATCCGTTGTCCATGACAACTATCATCGGCTTGGCTTTGCGGGCTGCAATTAGATTATCAAGAATGAAATTCACACGCCCTTGGACACTCCATGCTCGTTCACTCTCGCCTGCGCCATGTTGAAGGTAGAGCACTGGAAAACGTTGACCGGCCATCCTTTCATAAGCCGGTGGGGTATAGACAAAAGCGCGGCGCAGGGTGCCTGTGATTTTACTGTGGTAAAAAAAGGCTCGCACCTCCCCGTGGGGAACCTCTTTAGCATGATAAAAATCAAGCTGCGGGTCCGGGACTTCCAAGCCGCTCGTAGGCTGTCCCCAACCAAAAAACGTTTCGCTGTTGGGATCATTCAAACGCAGCCCGTCCACCACCAACTCATAATAATGGAAACCCGGCCGCACCGGTGGCGTGGTGACCTCCCACACGCCGTTGGAATCTCGCTGCATGGGAAATGGTTCAGGCCCAAGCCCGTTGTCCTTGCCCTTGGGGGCAACGAGAACTTCTTGGGCATTGGGTGCTTTCAGCCGAAAAACGACCCGTAAATCAGGCAGGATTCGTGGGTACTCGCGCCCTGCAACATTGCTCGGCGCAGGTTGCCCAGGTGGATTTTCTGCGGCTGGGGCGGCAAGGCCCAGCATCAATCCCGACAAGCTGCACGCCACGCAACGAGTGAACGCTTGGGTAATTCGCTTCATTATAAAACACGACGTTTTTTGGGTTTGGTCGCTAGCGGCTGGCTCAAGCCGGAAAAGAAAGTCAGATAAGGACCACCCCGGGCTTCACGCCAAATCATCAAAGCTAGTTCGCGGGCGTGGTAATCCCCCCACATGGAACTTTCACCGTTGGGGATTTTTTGGCCGGGGGCAATGTAATCCCAACCATTGGGGCGATGATAGACGGAGTGCAAAATCAACCCCTGATGTTCCGCTTTGGTTGAAAGGTACGGTTCTCCAAAGAGTGTATGAGCCACCGTGAAGGCGGCTTGCCGATAGTGGTCCCCCTGCTTCGGTTGACTGTGGCGGCATAGATAATTGCCCAAGCGCAGCAATCCTTGGGCGGCGATGGCGGCGGCACTGCTGTCCACGGGTTCCCACGGGTTGAACGGATTTGACGGACGGCTGAGATAGTCGCCAAGACGGTGTAAATTGGGCGCGCCTGTATCCCACATCGGAATGCCATCGGTGCAACTATTCTCTATATAAAAATCTGCCGTATCCAAAGCCGATTCCAAACACGATGCGGCGATCTTTTCCCGTCCACCAAAGGGCTTGAGGTCGGATTCGGAAAGGGTGTCGAGGAATTCCAGTTCCTCAGCAAACCCCAACATGGCCCACGCCAGACCGCGCGTCCATGTGGTGAACGGAGAAAAACCCTGCTGTGAATTTGGGCAGCGAAAGACGCCATTTCTTGGATTGAACAAACATTCGTGGGCCACTCGTCCGCGGATGTCGTAGGCGTCTCGCCCCCGGCCATGATAGACCGAATATCGGGCGGTGGTTTCTGCATGGTTGATCAACCGCTGCAGGAGCGAAATGCGCTCATCTTGCTCGCCCATGAGAACGTGGCCAAGTTGATGCGCAACGGCGAGTGATCGGAGGGACCGGATAGTGTCCACAAACAGCGAATGGGGGCCGTTAAACGAGTGAATGAAACCACCTCCATCGGCCGTCGGAGTCCAGCGTGCTGCTTGAACAGCGCCCGATACCTTCAAGGCCAGCTCGGCAAATTCGGCCTGCCACGCATTATGTGGAATCCTGCCTTCGGCCATCAGCCGCCGCAAATTGCCGTAAGTGGACAAATTGTTGAATCCATGGTCATGGACTCCTGTATGGGACAGATGCGGCGCCATGACCTCAACAATTTTTTTCTGTGCAAGCTGCAGAAATTCTTCTTCTCCGGTGGCATCAAATTGAAGCAGGGCGGAGCCGTATTGAAATCCTTGCGTCCACTCGGTCCACCCCCGCGTGGTGTAACGGCCTTGGACCGTAAACACCGGGGCCCCCCGCGCTGGATTCCATTCCTTCTCCAAAGCCAGGATTTTGGGGCCCGACAATTCAAACAGCCGTCGGACGGGCCCCATCAATTGTTGCGCGGTCAATTGGGTTTGAATTCGCAGAGCCATAGAACGGCTGAAGTGTGGCCCAACTCAAAGATGCCGCAAGTGAAATCCGCCATCCACGTTGAACACTTCGCCGGTGGAGAAGGGGAAAAGGTCCTGCGCAATGGCCGCCACGGCCTTGCCTATATCCTCCGGTTGTCCCCACCGCGGCATAGGAGTCAGCCCCTCGGCAATTAGTTTGTCATACTTGTCCTTAACCGGCCCGGTCATGTCCGTGGCTATAATGCCGGGACGGATTTCAAAAACCTGAATCCCAAATTCGGCCAATCGTGAGGCAAACAACGGCGTAAGCATGGCCAACGCAGCTTTGGCGATGCAATAATCTCCGCGATTAACACTGGCCGTGTAGGCGCTGATTGAAGTGATGGTGATAATTTTGGGCCGGGGGGCACTGGCCGGGGTCTGGCGGGCTTGTTCAATCATCCAACGAGCAGCCTGTTGGGTGAGAAAATAGGGGCCTTTGACGTTGATTTGAATCAGCCTGTCAAAGCTTTCTTCCGTCGCCTCTAGAATGTCAGCGCGCACCTGCGGGGCTACACCCGCGTTGTTGACCAGCAAGTCCAGCCGTCCAAAAAACGTGCGCGTGAAATCCAGCAACCTTGTGCGTGCAGCGGCCTCCGAGATGTCAGCTTGGAATGGTTCAGCGCGGATGGCATGTCCGGCGGCTTGCGCGGCGGTCCGGCAATCAGCGGCTGTGTTCTCTGCGGCCGTACGGTTGCCGGCATAATTGATGACAAGGTTCCATCCCAAACGCGCCAATTCCAAGGCAATGCCACGACCAATACCCCGGGAAGCGCCGGTGATTAACGCCACTGATTGCATGAAGCTATGTTAGGAACAGAGCAATATGATTGCAAACGACAAAGAGCCTTATTGAGCCCATAACATGAAGGCCGATTTTGATTGCCGTTGGCCCAAATCATTTGCCGGACAATGGACATTTGGCCTTAAATCAGCGAAATTATGGGCAGATGGTTGACGGACGAAAGCAATGGGCTTGGTTGTGGGCCTTGCTCATCTTTGGCATGGGTTGGTTATCACCGACCTGCGCAGCGCCATTCATCAGCGAAATCCTCCTGCGCCCCCCTGAAGGTGACAGTCGGGTCCACCAATACATCGAACTGCGCGGGACTCCGAATGAACCCCTGCCTGTGGGCACGTATTTTTTGGCGGTCGAAGGCGATACCAACGGCAATCCCGGCGTCATTCAAAATGTCTTCGCCTTAACCGGCCGTATCGGTGGAAACGGTTTTTTAGTCCTATTGCAGCAGAGCAATCGTTTTCAAGTTGTCACAGGGGCCGCCGTTTTTCAGCAGTCCGGCCCTGCCGACGGATTTGGCAGCGGCAACAGCAGCACCATTGGTCATCGGGGGGAAGATGGACGCACCGACTTGGAATCGCCCTCAGTGACTTTTTTCCTTATCCAAGCCACCAATCGAGTTCCGATGATTGGAGATGATTTGGACACTGATAACGATGGGACACCCGATGCTTCGTGGTTTGCCGGATGGAGGGTGTGGGACTCGGTGGGTATCCTTGACAACACAGGGGCAGGGGATGTGGCTTATGGCGCCATTAATTTCCGTCGAAATCCCACTGCCGTTGCCCCCGGCACGGTGGTGCCAGTGCCGTTCACACCCGATTATGTGGCGCGGCTGGGCCATTCCATGGGATGGAGTTCAAACGATTGGGTTGCTGCAAACAATTTATCTGGTTCCGCCGGCGTATATTTGTTGGGCGATGCCGCACGTGTAACACAGCCTGCGCTGGCCGGCACTCCATTAAACCACATCGGCGGTCCCAATTTTGGTGCCTCCCCCTTGCCCGGAGTTGTTGTGCAGACTGCCGGTGCGTGGGAGGTGGATGAAAACGGAGAGTCCCCATTGGTTTTTACGGCGCGCCTTAATACGGCACCAACCGGACCTGTATCCTTGGTTTTGTCGGGACTGCCATGGCTTGAGTTAAGCGTGGATGGCGGGTTGTCCTACACATCGGCGCTTACGTTGGTGTTAACCAGCAGCATGCCTGTCACCCTTATGGTCCGAGCACCCGATAATAATTGGGTTAGCGGTGGATTTCATGAATGCCTCTTGAATGTATCCATGGTTGCAACAGCGGATGCCGTGAATTATCCCATGACCACCTTCATGCCATCGCCGTTGGTGCGCGTGCGAGACAATGACAGAGTCTGGTTGAACGAATTGAAAATAAATCCTCCCGGTGATGATACCTCCTGCGAATACGTGGAAATTGGCGGAACTCCACAGCAAAGAATAACCAATATTTGGTGGGTAGTCTTGGCCGGACGCCCTGAGGACAACCCCGGACGTGTCTTCCAGGCCATAGACTTGAGTGGCATGACGATTGGTGCCAACGGTTTGTTGTGGATGGGCGCGCCTTCCCATCCTTATGCCATCCCCCAGGAAACCACAGTCCTGCTTCATCCATCTTTTACAACCAACGGCGGGATCCTCCCCAATAATGCCGCCACCTATTTGCTCCTCAATTGTTCGCCGCAAGTGGTGGTAGGCGATGATTGGGACCGGGGCGATAACGGTATTTTGGAAGCCATTCCAGCAGGCGCAAAAATTCTGGATGCATTGGCAGTCTCAGACTCCAACAGCAATGCAATCGTTTATACCCCCGCCATATTACAACTGCCGGTTGGCACTCCCGATGCCGCCGTTCGGTTTCCGGACAATGTTCAGGCTGAAGCCGCAAGCGCTTGGTTTTACGGCCAACTCTACGGCATGACGCCGGCGACACTGCAGTTTGATGCCTTCAAAGTCAGTTCAAATTTTCCTTATGGTGCCTTGATGACGCCAGGGACCTCCAATGGAGGGGTATTAAGATTTCAAGAGCTGCGACCCATTTGTGGCACTGTTGGGGATCCAACCAACCCAGCTTTAATAATCAAAGTCCTGCCCACCAATCAGCCCATGCTCTTTGTCTCAGCCGTCAGCGACAACCCCATGGTGGTGTCCAACGCGAACCTTGAGCTGATTCTCATTGCTCCTGGCACCTATCAGTTGAAAATTGAACCGCACGGGGTGGGTTACGCAAATTTGACAGTTGAGGCGTGGAACGGCACTCAGCGGGCACGATTTACTTTGCCTTATGCCGCCTCAGCGATGGGTCGCTCTGACGGGCGCTTTCATTCCGGTGCGGCGGATGCCTCCACAGCCATTCCCTTGGATGAAGACTGGATGTTGGTGGGTGATGATGAAAATCAGGTGCTGCGATTGTACTCGCGCAAGTACTCCGGCCCGCCGGTTTGGCAGACCAATATGACCCCGTTCCTTGGCCTGACGGATTTTGAAGGGGGGCAACCCCGTGAAGTGGACATAGAGGCCTCGGTGCGGGTGGGACAGCGCATTTATTGGTTGGGTGCTCATTCACATGCAAACATCGCCGAAGGCCGGACCAACCGCTCCCGCTTATTCGCCACGGACATTTCCGGAAGCGGCACCAACATCACGCTAAGCTATGTTGGGCGCTACGATTATCTCAAATTGGACCTGGTGCTCTGGGACGCCAGAAATGGTCATGGAAAAGGCACCAATTATTATGGTTTGGCAGCCAGTACGGAAGAGGGAGTGGACCCCAAATCCCCCGGCGGATTTAATTTGGAGGGACTCGCATGGGCACCCCAAAGCACCAATGTTGCTTACCTCGGCTTTCGCGCACCTATTGTACCCCCCACCAATCGTTGCTATGCACTGATTGTTCCGATCTTGAACTTTACTGAATTGGTGGGCACCAACGTTCCCCCCGGCAGCGCCATTTTTGGAGAGCCGATTGAATTGGATTTGTTTGGTCGCGGTATCCGAAGTTTGGAAAGGGATGACGAAGGTTATCTCATTATCGCGGGCACCCCCTTGAACTTCCGTGGCCCGTACCCTGACGACTTCAAACTATACACATGGAGTGGACACCCCCAGGACCCGCCGCAGGAACGCACCGCCGATTTGGCCGGGCTTAATCCCGAAGGTATTGTTGAATTGCCTCCACGTCCTTGGACATCGGAGACTCGAGTTCAAGTCATCAGTGACAACGGCGTTATGGATTGGTATGGCGACGGACAACAGGCCAAATTTTTACCCATTCGAGAGTTTCGAAAGTTCCGCAGTGATTGGGTGGCGCTTGGGCAGGTGACACGTCCAGCACCCTTGCTTCGATTGATCTCTGTGGAAGGGTCAAATGTCCGTTTGCAGTGGCGGGGCCAACCCGGTGTGGCCTATCGTGTCCAAGGTAAAAACGGCTTGGACGAAGCCCAATGGCAGGATTTAACTCCGGATTTAATGGGAACAACCTCTTGGTTGGAGTGGACTCATACCAACGCCGCCCAAAATCAACGTTTCTACCGAATTATTGCTCCGTGATACATCTGTGCCCCGGCTATGCCTCCTAAAAAAGACGCGCCAACCTTTGATGGCTGGCGCGCTCAAAGAGCAGGGCTGGAGGAGGCTATTTGCCGCTGCTCTTGAGAATGGCAAACCGGCCCGTACCCTCTCGCAGGTAATTCACCACAACGCCCTTCTTCGGGTCGGTATTTTTTAAGGCCTCACGAAACTCTTTGAGATGGCGGACAGGCTGATGATCAATTTCGGTGATGACATCGCCAACTTTAATGTCCTTGTCGAAGGCAGGACTGTCATCCTCGACCGCCACGACCACCACACCCGCCTTGGCCTTCAAGTTGAATTTCCGGCTCAACTCCGGAGTGATCGGTTGAACCGTCACCCCAAGCACTTTTTCAGAGTCAGCAGCCGGGGCGGGACGGCGGAGCAGGGCAGGGGTGACTTCTTGGGTGTCCGGCCAGGCTTCCGGTCGCACCTTGACTTTAACCAACCGATCCTTGCGATAAACGTCCAAGGTGACTTCTTTTCCAACCGGCTTGGACCGCACTTCATTCCGTAATTGTTGTGAAGTGGCCACAGGCCGGCCGTCCACCGCTGTAATGATGTCAGCCGGTTTCAAATCCGATTTCGCCGCCGGACCGTCTGGCATGATTTCCCGCACGACCACGCCATCTTTAACTCCTTTCACCAGATTGCGGTATTCGGGATCTTCCCGAAGTGAAGTGATGGAAACCCCAAGCCAGCTTCGGGTGTATTTGCCGCGGTCAATTAATTGAGTGGCTACTTCACGGGCCAAGTTGGCCGGAATGGCAAAGCCAATTCCTGTATTCAATCCTGCAATCATTGTGTTGATACCTATGACCTCCCCCTCCAAGTTGACCAGTGGCCCACCACTGTTGCCGGGGTTGATGTTGGCATCGGTCTGCAGAAAATCCTGGTCCATGGAGGGATCGGGAATGATGCGCGAACGCCCCTTGGCGCTGATGTGGCCCACGGTTACGGTGTACTCCAAATCGAACGGCGCTCCCACAGCAATGGCAAATTCTCCCACCTTGGTAGCGGAAGAGTCTCCAAAACGCGCCGCTTTCAAGCCGGTTGCCTCGATTTTGAGCACCGCCAAATCCGACTGCGCATCAGTTCCTGCTACTGTCGCATCGAATTCACGACCGTCATGGAGACGCACGCGAATTTTTTCCGCACTTTCCACCACATGAAAATTGGTCAAAAGATAGCCATCCTCCCGCAGAATAATTCCCGATCCTTGTCCGTTGAAACGAGGCTCTGCAGGAGCCCGCTCCCGCCTTTCCTCAAAACGTCGGCGCCATTCCCTAGGCAGCATGTCCAAAAAGGGATTACCCTCACTCCAATCGTGAAAAGTGTTGCGTTGCGCCACCTTGACCACGACCACTGATTCGCTGACTTTTTCCGCCACCTCTGTGAAGGCCTGATTAAGTTGGCGTGCCAGGTCCAGTGGCTTGAGAGAAGCCGATTCAGCGGCGAAGGCGACCCATACCAACGTCAACCAGACGCATCCGGCAGTTTGCAATGTTCGTTTCATGATTTTTCTATGCGGGCCTGGTGCCTGGAGCGCCTGCCTGCACAGATATTTGAGTAGCCCAAAACCCAAAATGTTCAAATTAAGTCTTTAAATAGTTTGCTATGGCGGATGCAGCTCGGAGCAGGACTGTAGTGGAAATTTTTCCAATCATGCACTCTGTCGTTGCAAATTGGACAATTTAAAGTAACATTATCGCAACAACCAACATTTAGCGCATGAAAACTTTTGCGTATCGGCTGGCGGCTGTTTTTGCCGGGATGGCTCTTGGTTTTTCAGTATTCAATACTGCTTCATTAGATGCTGCGGAGCTGGTCATCAGCGAGTTCATGGCGTCCAATGGTGGAACCATAAGTGACGAGGATGGCGAGAGCTCTGATTGGATCGAAATTCATAACGTTGGCACCAACACGGTCAATTTGCTGAACTGGGCCCTGACGGACAGCGCAAACAATTTGAACAAATGGCGTTTTCCGTCCACCAATCTTGGTCCCAACCGATTCCTGCTGGTCTGGGCATCAGGAAAAAACCGTCGAGAACCCGGCAGGCCGTTGCATACCAGTTTCCGTTTGTCGGCTGAAGGCCGCTTCTTGGCATTGGTCCGCCCAGATGGCACGATTGAGAGCCAGTATGCGCCAGCGTATCCGCAACAGTTTCAAAATGTCAGCTACGGTTTGCCGGTGTTGGCCTCGAATTATGTCTTGGTAGCCACCAATGGCATTGCAAGAATTCGGGTGCCGGTGGATGGTTCCTTGGGAACCAACTGGTTGTTGGCGGATTATGATGACACTGCTTGGGCCACGGTGACCAATGGCATAGGCTTCGATACAGGCACCGGGGGGGCCGGTGGAGCTCAGATTCTTTTGAATGCCACTCCCCGCCTTTATTACCGCTTTAATGAAACCAGCGGCACCACGGCCATAAACAGCGCAACCAATGTCAACCACCTGACCCTCAATGGCGTGACCTTGGGAGTGCCAGGCGTCAGGCCACCGGGACAATCTGGATTTGAAGCCAACAATACTGCCGCCTCATTTAACGGTTCCAGCTCCTTTGCCACCGCCGGCAGCGCCATGATTGTGGGGGCTCAAGCCTTTACCATGATGGCGTGGATTCGCCCCACCGCCACCCCCCGTGCACGGGATGGTTTGTTTGGACAAAATGACAGTCTGGAATTTGGGTGGCTTAATCCCGGTACACCACAAATACACCTTTGGACGCCAGGGGGCAGTTTTTCGTGGAACTATCCCTATCCCTTGAATGAATGGCACCACATCGCCGCAGTGGGGGATGCCACGGGTATTCGTTTGTACGTGGATGGCGTGCAGGTGGCCTCCGGAACCGGCTCCGCCAGTTATGGCACCAGTGCTTCGCCCTTCAACGTGGGCGGCGGTGGCATTTTGGATGCCAGCGGCAATTATTTTACAGGAGATATCGATGAATTAGCCGTCTGGCTGCGAGCTTTGAGCCCAACTGAGATTACCCAGATTTATCAAGGAGCGCTCACGCCAACATCCCTCGGCAACCTGGTCCGCAGCGACGTGCGCAGCGCAATGCAGAATCAAAACGCCACGATATATGCCCGGTTTAAGTTTAACTTGGACGACCCTCTGGCGGTGGACCGGCTTCTGTTGCGCATGCGTTACGAGGACGGTTTTGCGGCATTTCTCAACGGTCAGTTGGTTGCCTCGGCCAATGACCCGGAAACGCTTTCATGGAACTCGGCCGCCACCGCTGACCGCGGTAAAGGAGAAGCCCAAGCTTGGGAAACATTTGATTTGGCCGACTATCTTTCTTTGCTCCGTCCAGGCAACAACGTGCTGGCCATTCAAGGGTTGAATGAGAACGCGGCCAGCGGGGATTTTCTATTGGAGGCAACACTTAGTTACACCTCAGCAGGGAATTACGAATCCGTGCCGCGCTATTTTCTCACGGCAACTCCCGGCGATTTCAACGGCATCGGCACATTCGATTTGGGACCGGTCATCAGCGGCGAAGATTATTCCCCACGTCCCCAACCCAACCCGGGCCAAAGCCTGACTATCACAGCAAAAGTCACACCTACCTTTAATGCGGTGTCTAATGTGCTGTTGTATTACCGTGTCATGTACAACAACAGCAGTGTCATTTCCATGCGCGATGATGGCACCGGTGGCGACATCACTGCAGGGGACAGCATCTATACAGCCACCATTCCGGGCGCGACCAATGGGCAGATGATTCGTTGGTATTTTCAAGCCCAAGACGTCCAAGGCCGCTCTTCTCGTTGGCCGTTATTCCAAGACCCGCTCGGCTCTGCGGAGTATTTTGGTACGGTGGTAGCTGATTCCAACTTGACCAGCAAGCTTCCCATCATTCACTTGTTTGTCTCCAACTACACCGCCAACGTTGGCGTGGATGATCCCAACAAAACGGGCGGCCGTGCGTCAGTATTCTACGATGGCGAATTTTACGATAACGTCTTCATGCGTGTTCGCGGCAATTCCACCCGGACTTACACCAAAAAATCGCACCGTCTTGAGTTCAATCGGGAACATCCATTCCGTCATCCCGGTCCCGGGGGAATGCGTTTGCGAAAGACATCCTTTGTAGCCGACTGGCCGGACCCGACCTACATGCGCCAAGGCTTGTCTTTCTGGCTTTGCGAAATGTTTGGCGTGCCTTCGCCATTTTACCATCCAGTCCGTCTTCAAATGAACGGGGCGTTTTATCAACTGGCCAACCACAATGATTTGCATGGGGAGGAACTACTCGAGCGGTTTGGCTGGGACCCCAACGGCGCCCTTTACAACGCTGCCGGGCAAGTTACCCCGGGCAAGGCAAGCACCGGCGGCTTCGACAAAAAGACCCGTCGTTGGGACACCACTGATGCGGACTATCTTGATTTGGCCAATAAAATCGCCGAGTCCGTTCCCACTGAAACTCGGCGCATTAATGCCCTGGATTTGTTCGACGTTCCCAATGTCCTCAATTACCTGGCGGTGGCCCGCTGGGTTCATGAAAATGATGATGTCTGGGCCAATATGAGTCTGTACCATGATAATGATGGCGATGGACTCTGGCGCATCATCCCATTCGACATGAACCTCTCGTGGGGAGCTATTTTCGCCGAAGGCTCGGCCGATTTGTACACCGGCGTTCAAGCCACCAACGACAACCACAAGGCTCATCCTTTGTATGGCTCCTCGCAAACATTGGCTTTGAGCGGGCCGAGCGGCGCCTACAACCGTGTCTATGACACCTTCTTCTTGGTGCCCCAACTGCGCCAGATGTACCTGCGTCGGTTGCGCACGCTGATGGATACATGGATCCTACCCCCGGAGACACCTCCTGGGGCTTCACCTGTCGAGCAACGCATATTTGCCTTGCGGGATTACCTTGCCGAAGAAGCCATCCGTGACCGCGCCCGATGGGGCTGGCCTGCTGTGGGCGGACAAAACAACTTCAACCCAGGTATAGATGTTTATACCGGGGTACAACAGATGATTGAACAGTTCTTATATGCTCGTCGGCGCCATTTTTTCGGCAAGCATTGCATTACCAACACCGCTCTGACGATCGGTATCACCAAAACCAGCAATGCCGGCATTCCTTTGCCACAACCCACCAATGCAGTCTTGGATATTGTTAGCTGGGAAGTTAACCCGCCCACTGGTAATCAAGACCAGGAGTACATCTGCATTACCAATCGTAATAATCTCGCCCTCGACATCTCGGGATGGCGTTTGCATGGCGGAGTCCGCTTCACTTTCAAACCCGGCACCGTGGTGCCCGCCACCGGTGCGGTGTATGTGGCCCGCAGTATTACCGGTTTCAAATCGCGCACCACTGGCCCGCGTCCGGGACAGGGTTTGTTCGTTGTTGGCGGCTATGATGGGCAGCTTTCCACATGGGGCGATGTCATCTTGTTAAGTGACGACCGGGGACGCTTGGTCAGCTCCAACAGTTACGCACCATCACCCAGCTTGGCCCAACAATTTTTACGCATCACCGAGGTCATGTACAATCCCCCGGCCGTTGTTGGTGATCCCACGTTCAAAGAAGAATATGAGTTTGTTGAACTCAAAAACATCAGCACCAATGTAACTTTGGACCTCACGGGCGTGCGCTTTACCACCGGCATCGAATTCACCTTTACCAACAGCGCCGTGACTTCACTCGCCCCGGGACAACGCGTCTTGGTGGTTAAAAACCGCACTGCCTTCACCAACCGTTACGGTGCTGGATTAAGTATTGCAGGGGAGTACGACGGCTATCTGAACAACGATGGAGAGACCCTGCGCCTCGTGGATGCCAGCGGGGAAAAGATTCTTGAATTTACGTACAATAATAATTGGCAGCAATTGGCCGACGGCCTCGGCGCCTCTCTAGTCGTGGTGGATGAATTGGCCGACTGGCGAACTTGGGAAAATCCCAATCAATGGCGCACAAGCACCACAGAAAATGGTTCCCCGGGTCAGGATGACCTCACTCCGCCCCCCTTGTTGCCGGTGTATGTAAATGAACTCATGGCCAACAGTGGCACCACCGGTGGTGACTGGGTTGAATTGTACAATCCCAACCCAACCGATGTCTCTCTTGCCAACTGGTATCTCACCGACGACTTCAACACACCGCGCAAATATCGGTTCCCTGCAAATGCCACCATCCCGGCCAATGGATACTTGGTGCTCACCGAGGCCCAGTTTAACGCCAACGGTCAAGGATTTGCCTTCGGCGCCGGAGGAGATGACGTGTACTTGTTCAGCGGTAATAGTGTCGGCCAACTGACCGGTTACTATCACGGCTTCAGTTTCGGTGCTTCACCCGTTGGCGTCTCCTATGGACGCCATGTTACGGAATTGGGTGACGAATTATTCGTGCTCCAGTCCTCCACCACGATGGGCGCAGCCAATAGCGGGCCATTATCCAGCCCCATTGTTATCAGCGAAATCATGTACCGGCCGCCCGATTCCTTGGAGTTTGATCCTATTGGTTTCAATCCCTCGGTCTATGTCCCTGTGGACAATACCCGGGATGAATTCATCGAACTTTGGAATACCACCACCAACAATATCGCATTGGGTAGCACTACGGGGACCAATTCATGGCGATTGAGAGGCGGGGTGGATTTCGATTTCCCTGCCAATGCCGTGATACCGGCCGGTGGTTATGTGCTTCTGGTTAATTTTAACCCTGCAGATGCTGCCTTGGCCTCGGCCTTCCGCGCTCTTTACCAAGTTCCTCAAAATGTCGCCCTCTTTGGGCCGTATCAAGGCAAACTCAATAACGATTCGGATATCATTCGATTGCAACAGTATTTCCAAGGCAACTACGTGGATATGGATGCCTTCACCTATCGGGACTATGTTCCTTGGCCGTGCGGCGCGGACGGCAGTGGCCGTTCCCTCCAACGGTTGTCAGCCACAGAATTGGGCGCCGATCCGCTGAATTGGGTCTCCCTTGCTCCGACCCCGGCAGCCCCAACTGTCCCGCAACCCAGGGGGTTGGCGTCCTTGGTGACAGGCCCGGCTAATGTCGCTGTGGCCACCAATGGTACTGCTGTTTTGTCTGTGGATGTTTGCTCCGCCTATCCGGTGAGCTATCAATGGCGGTTTAATGGCCAGGATTTACCCGGCGAAAACAATCCTTTGCTGGTTATTGCCAATGCCCAACTCTCTCAGAGCGGTTATTACAGTGTGGTCGTCTCCAATCGTGCAGGCGCTTTCGAAACAGCTCCCGCCTGGGTTTCCGTACAATTGCCTCCCGTAATCACTGAGCAACCTGCGAGCCAGGAGGTGTTGGGCTTTACGGATGTGGCGTTGCGGGTGGGTGTGGGGCCGACGCCGCCGTATTGGGTGCAATGGAAGTTCAACGGGTTGGATTACTATTTGAGCACGAACACGGTGTTGGTGTTGACGAATGTGCAGAAGGTGCAGCAGGGGCAGTATCAGGCGGTGGTATGGAATGCGGCTGGGGCGGTGACGAGCGGGGTGGCGGTGTTGACGGTGAATGTGCCGGCGCGTGTGGTGGGGCAGCCTGTGGATGTGGTGGCGACCAATGGGACGACGGCGGTGATCCGGTCGGTGGTGGTGGGGGATGGGGTGGTGAAGTACCAGTGGTACAACGAGGCGGGGCCTGTGGTGGGGGGAACGAACATGAATTTGAGTTTGGCGAATGTGCAGGAGTGGCAGGGGGGGCGGTATTGGTTGGTGGTGAGCAATGCGTATGGGATGGACACCAGTGTGGTGGCGCGGTTGACGGTGTATGTGAAGGCGGGATTTGCGGTATCGCCCGGGCATGAGGTGGTGACGATGGGAGAGGAGTTGAGGTTGGGGGTGGTGGTGACTGGGACGCCGCCGTATCGGTTGGTGTGGCAGCGGGCGGCGACGCCAGTGTGGACGAACTACACGTGGGAGGGGGCGAGTGAGTTTCGGTGGGGGATGATGTTGTTGAACGAGGCGGGATTGTATCGTGCGGTGGTGACGAATGTGGCGACGACGGGGAGCGGGGTATCGAGCAGTTTTGGGAATGTGACGGTGGTGGCGCCTGTGGGGGATCGGGAGGTGGTGGAGGGGAGCAGTGTGGTGATACGGGCGGTGGTGGCACCTGTGGGGACGGTGAGTTACCAGTGGAGGCGGGAGGGGACGAATGTTCCTGGGGCTGTGGGGACGAATTTGGTGTTGAGTCCTGTGGAGGTGGGGCATGGTGGGCAGTGGACGTTTGTGGTGAGCAACAGTGCGGGGCGGGTGAAGGAGTATCCGATGCGGTTGGAGGTGAGGGGGAGTGCGGTGGGCCCTGGGATAGTGGCGGGGCCGACGAATGTGGTGGGGGGGGTGGGGGGCAAGGCGTTGTTGCGGGTGGTGGCCAGTGGGACGGAGCCGTTGAGCTACCAGTGGTGGCGAGAGGGGACCAATGCGGTGGGGGGAGGGACGAATGCGTTTTTGGGGTTGATGAATTGGGGGGAGACGAATGTGGGGCGGTATGTGGTGGTGGTGAGCAACGGGGTGGGGGTGGTGACGAGCGGGGTGGAGGTGGTGAGTATGGCGGTGGAGGACAGTGATGGGGATGGGCTGCCGGATGAATGGGAGCGAGCGAACGGGTTGGTGGTTGGGGTGGATGATCGTTGGGGGGATGAGGATGGGGACGGGGTGGGGAACTGGGAGGAGTATGTGGCGGGGACGGATCCGCGGGGGCGGGGGAGTGTCTTGAAATGGGAGGAGGTGGTGAGGGGGAGTGGGGGCGGGTTGAGTTTGAGGTTTGAGGCGAAGGGGGGGAGGGAGTATGTGGTGGAGTATGTGGGTGCGTTGGGGGGGACGAACTGGGTGACGTTGGAGCGGGTGGATGCAGTGGGGAGCAACCGGTGGGTGGAAGTGCCGGTGGGGGTGGGATTGGATGCGCAGCGGTACTACCGCTTGGGAGTCCGCCTGCCCAGCCCGTGAGCCGTGCAGGCCCTTGTGCCTTTAATCCAATTAAGCAGCTTGTTCGCGGTAAGGTTTAGATAGGGGAGCCAAAGGCAGTGTTTGTGGTTTGGCCCACCTAGTGTTTGCTTATTATTTGGCGGGTGAGCTTGTTGTTGAACTCTTGAGGTGCACTGGGATTTCAGAACAGAAAACGAGTTTTGGATCACCTCGTTCTTGCAGGGTCTTCGCAAGCATCCAAATGGTACGCGAAACTTTGCCTTGGAAAAGTGTTTGTGTGCCATGCAGAACTGTAACGGTTGCGTCTAAATTCACCATGTCATCATTCAATCGAATGTGTAATTGGTTGGCGTCCGTCATTTTGTCAATTTGGACAGTGTTACCGCGGCGGGTGACTTGGATTTCCTGATTTACTTTGCCTGTGCCTTCGGGCAGGGCAAGCCAGTAAAATTGCTCGTGGGTGACGTCATCTTGACGCCAGACGATGCGGTTCGGGTAGGGTTGTCGTTGGAAATTTTCCATCCAGGGGATGGCTTGTTTGTCGGCTAAATCCATCCAATGTCCTTTGCCTGCGTGGATTTCAACTTTGTGGGTGTACCCTTGTGGGTCTGCTTCGTGTAGGGCGGCAAGTTTGCGTCCCCATTCTGCTGCGATTTGATTGCGTTTGTAAGCGGCGTCGAGCTCGCCCACTTGAAGGATGAAGGGGAGATTGCGGAGGCCCAGGGGGGAGGCTTCGTTGGGGTGGCCTGCCATCATGGCGGCAGCGGCGAAGCGGTCGGCCATGCGTGGGGCGACTTGATAAACACCATCGCCACCGGCGGAGTAACCCATCAGATAGATTCGATCCGGATTTACCGGGCCGAGCACGATGAGGTTTTCGATGAGGCGTGACAGAAAGCGGTCAATGTGGGCTTGATGCCATAAATTCCAGGTGTCTGTCGGGGCGCGTGGGGCGAGGTAAAGTCCTTCTTTTGGAGCGTAGGCTTGTGCCAGGCGGATTTGGTTTTTCCACTGTGAATCATTGACTGCTGTAGGGGCGCCACCGCCTCCATGCATGGCAATGAAAAGACTGCGCCCGGCAGGGGGCAGTGGCTTGGTGGGGCCAAAGCTAACGATTTCAAACCGCATTTTCAAGCCATCCAATTCGATGACTTTGGCCTGCATTTCAGCGCTACGTGTGTTTTTGATGAAAGCGGCATGGTCTTCCCATAATAAGTTCCGGGCCTTTTGTGCATCTGCCTTGGTGAGGGGAGTTCTTGCAAAGCTTTGCTGTGAAAGGGGCGGGCGTTGATCGCGAGGTTGGCGCAGCCATGTTTCCAATTGTTTGATGGCGCGACTTGAGCCTTGGGTATCGGCTGCGCTGAGGGCCGGTCGAAAAGCAAGACCAAGGCAGAAGGCGATGATTAGTTCCGGGCGGAGAAGGGGCAGGCACTTCATGGTGGATGAGGGTTATGAACGGCGGGCGCGTTTGCCGTTTTTCAGAGCTTTTAGGAGTTGGGGTAAAGGGAGTGTGTTGATGACATCATGCTTTTCCAACCAACCTTTGCGGGCGATTTGTGCGCCCAGACGCAGGTAGCCGGCATGTTCGTGGCGGTGAGCATCGGGATTAATGACGCATTTGACACCTTTGGATTTGGCAAGAGGCCAGAGACGCCAATCGAGGTCAAAGCGGTATGGGTTGGCGTTGAGTTCAATCCACGTGCCGGTCTCCGCGCAGGCATCAATGACGGCTTCCAAGTTGACCTTATAGGGTTCGCGTTCAAGCAACAGGCGGCCGGTGGGATGTCCAAGGCAATGGACCCATGGATTTTGCGCCGCGGCAATCAGGCGTTTGGTGTTGTCGGCTTCGCTTTGGCTGAAACCCTGATGCATGCTGGCCACCACTACATCGAGTTCGGCCAGCAAGTCATCGGGAAGGTCGAGCCGGCCGCTGCCAAGGATGTCCACCTCGATGCCGGTGAGGAGGCGGACTTCCATGCTATCATCGGCGAGTTGCCGGTTAACCTCTGCGATGGCTTTGAGTTGTTCGCGGACACGTTCGGGTTCCAAACCGTGTGCCTGAAACGAGGCGCGCGAATGGTCGGTGATGGCCCAGTAGGCGAAGCCGAGATGTTCGGCATGCTGGGCGATTTCGCGCAGAGTGTGTTGACCGTCACTCCAATTGGAATGGTTGTGCAACGAGCCGCGCAGGTCGGCCCATTCGAGAAGGCGGGGAATCTGGCCTTTTTCCGCAGCAGCGAATTCCCCGCGGTCCTCGCGTAATTCCGGGGGGATGTAGGCAAGGCCCAAGGCGTGGAAGATATCCTCTTCTGTGCGGCACTCCAGCCGGAGCGCAGGGTCCCGAGTTTCCTCTTGGGAGCGAAATAGGCCGTATTCATTAAGACGCAAACCGCGTTGAATGGCGCGTTGGCGCATGACGATGTTGTGCTCCTTGCTGCCGGTGAAATAGGCCAGGGCGAAGGGATATTCTGCATCGCTTACGACTCGCAAATCGGCTTGCAAACCGCCTTCCAAAACCACACTGGCTTTGGTTTCCCCCTTTGCCTGTACGGTCATGATGCCTGGCAGCCGGGTGAAAAAGTCAATGACAGCCGATGGATTTTTTGAGGACGCCAAAAAGTCTACGTCGCCGATGACCTCCTTCCAGCGGCGCAAACTGCCGGCAGTGCTGCAACGGATGACATCCGGATGTTGGCGCAGGGCGTCGAGAATGGGTTCAGCAGCGGCCAGAGCGACATCCAGACGATGGCGTGAGGCATATTGTCGGCGAAAGGCTATGCCTTCCAAAATTTTGGCCTGCGTTTTTTCACCAAAGCCGTCGAGGGTGGCAACTTTGCCGGCTTGGCATGCGGCCTCGAGTTTAGCGACATCATCCACCCCCAATTTTTCGTAAAGGGCCTTGATTTTTTTGGGCCCCAGACCGGGGATGGCCAGCAAGTCGCGCAAGCCGGACGGTATGGAGGCTTTCAACTCCTCGTAGTAAGGCAAATGGCCAGTGGTAACGAGCGTGGTGATTTTTTCCTGGAGGGCTTCGCCGATGCCTTTGATTTGGCCCAGACGTTCTTCGGCAACGATTTTTTCCAAGGGCTCTTCCAATGCCAGGAGGGTGCGAGCAGCATTGGCGTAAGCACGCGCTTTGAAGGGGTTTTCCCCCTTCAATTCCAAAAGCACACTGATGTCTTGAAGGATATCTGCGACTTGCTGTTTATCCATGGTGACAGGGGCTAGGACGGCGCGGCTGAAGTGGTGGTCGAGATTGTGGCGGATTTACGTTTCCAAACAAAACGGAACATTACGGCCCTTAAAGCGGCGACCAGCGGAATGGCCAGGAGGCCTCCAATGACTCCCCCCATCAAGGTGGCACCGGCAAAAATGGCCACGATGACGACGACGGGGTGTAAGCCGACTTTGTCCCCAATGATTTTAGGGGAGATGAAAATGCTTTCAATGGCTTGAGCCGCAGCGAATACGGCAAGAATAATGGCCGGGTGCCACCAATCACCGAATTGGACAACCGCCAGGACAAGTGCCAAGCCAACGCTGATGAGGTAGCCGAGATAGGGAATGACGCCCAAGACTGCTGCCAGAGCGCCGAGTAAAAGCGCATAATTCAGACCCACACCGAAATAGCCGACAGTCAACATAATTCCCATGCATAAGGAAACGAGCACCTGCCCCCTGAAAAAAGCAACAAGCGAACTATTGAAAGATTGCAGAATGAAAACCACTTCTTCCTTGAAGCGGGATTCTGTAACGGGGAGGTAATTTTTCCAATTGGCCACGATTTTGGTCTTTTCCAGGAGAAAATAAAAAAGGTAGATGGGGACCAGCATCAGGCCGGCCAAAAAACCAAGCCATCCTGCCGCTTTGGCCACTTGTTGCAACAACCAAGCGGTCACGGCTGGCAGTGCCTCTTTGACACGACTTTCCAATTCCGTATTCCACAAGGTTTGCAATTTGGCCCCGGCCTCGGTGTTCTTTAGCAATTCATCCAAGCGCAGGCGGAAACTTTCCACCGTGGCCGGCAGGGTTTCGGCCAAATGCATGATTTCGAAGACAAGTTGAGGGATGACGGTGGCGAGCAGAATGAGAACCAACATGATGGCCAGAAAAAATACCATCAAAATGGCTCGTGTGCGCGGTATGTTGAGGCGTTTTTCCAAGCCCGTCACCAAGGGGTCCAGCAGGCAAGCAAGGATGGCCGCAAAGGCAAGCGGCAACAATACGTTGGACAATGTGGCGATGACACCGGCTGCCTGAACTAAAATGAAATACCAGACAATCAGGGCCATTCCCAACAGGAGTGCGGTCAGGCTGGCCCAAAAGAGGCGTGCCATTCCGGGCGATATGGCCTCGGGGGATTTCATTTTTGGCCGAGGAGCCTGCTTTTTTCCGCTGCGGCGCGGACTGCATTAATGAAAGCAGCGCGCACACCTGCATTTTCCAGGACGGCAAGTCCTTCGATGGTTGTGCCGGCGGGACTGGTGACCTGGTCTTTGAGGGCACCGGGATGCAGACCGGTTTCCATCACCATGCGGGCGGCACCCAAGACGGTCTGGGCGGCCAGACGGATGGCAACGTCACGGGGAAGCCCGGCGGCAACACCGCCGTCGCTCAAGGCCTCGATGACGAGGTAAATGTAAGCCGGGCCGCTGCCGCTCAGGCCGGTGACTGCATCCAACAAAGATTCAGGCACCTGACAAGCGAAACCAAGAGCAGCCAAAAGGTTTTGAACCAGCTCGCCATCAGCCGCTGTGGCGTGTGTTCCCAGTGCGTAAGCACTGGCCGCCGCCCCGACGACGGCCGGCGTATTGGGCATTACCCGTACCAAGCGGGTGCCGGTGGGAACAGCCTCCTGCAGGCGGGTTAGGGGGACGCCCGCGGCAATGGAGACCACGACATGGTTGGGCGTCAGGTGGGGAGATATTTCTTTGAGGACATCGGTGACCTGAGGTGGTTTTACGGCGATGAACACCACTTGAGCGGCATTGACAACAGCAGCGTTGGATTCTACGGCTTGACCTCCAGTGTCGCGCACGAAAGCGGCCAAAGCTGCCGGAGAAACATCGCTGGCGCAGAGGGCATCGGATTCCACCAGACCGGCCCTCACAAAACCACGTGCCAAGGCGGAGGCCATTTTGCCGGCGCCGATAAAACCCACTCTCAGATTGGCAATCATGGGATTTATCTATCAATCCTTGCATGACTTGGAAAGCGCAAAGGGGGGCTGCGACTTGAAATTGAATGACAACAAGGCGGGCGGCGTATAATCTACAGTGGATTGAACATGACAGAAAATGGCATGGCCAAGTTTCTGCCCGCCGGTGTGGCCTTGGCAGGGGCGGTGGCGTTGTTGATTTGGGCCTTTGGCCCGTCGGTATCGGTGACGGCTCGTTTACCGGGGCAAGACGGAGGAGCGCAAGGCGGCGGCACGGCGGCAGCCAAATGGGAGGGTAAACTTGTAAAGGGCGAGGGAAAACCTGCTGACTTACCCGGTGAGTGGCCAAGATTTCGTGGACCCAATTGGGACAACATTTGCATGGACCCTACGCCTTTGGCCCGCTCGTGGCCGGAGGGTGGGCCGCAAGTTCTTTGGAAGATTGATGTGGGGGAGGGTTTTGCGGCTGCGGCCATCTGGAAGGGGCGGGTTTATATCATGGATTATGACCGGGCCACGGAATCCGATGCGCTGCGATGTTTATCTTTGGCAGATGGAAAGGAAATTTGGCGTTACACCTACCCCAGCAAAACCAAACGGGATCACGGCATGAGCCGCACCATTCCCGCCGTGACGGAAAAGTACGTGGTGGCCATTGGTCCTAAATGTCAGGTGATTTGCGTGGACCCTGTGTCGGGGGAACTTAAATGGCAGATGAATTTGCCGCGGGAATTTGGGACGGAAGTGCCGCCTTGGTATGCAGGTCAGTGTCCTTATGTCGAAAATGATCGTCTCATTTTGGGGGTGGGTGGAAGTACCCTGGTGATGGCAGTGGATTGTAACACCGGACAGATTGTATGGCGCTCACCCAATCCGCAACGTTGGAAGATGACCCATTCCTCGATTGCCCCGTTCAATTTCAACGGACGGCGATTGTTTGCGTATTGTGCCAGCGGCGGGGTGGCGGTGGTGGCGGATGGGACAGGCGAAATTTTGTGGGAAACCAACTCATGGAAAATCACCATAGCGAATATTGCCATGCCTTTGGCGATTGGAGGCGACAGGCTCTTTTTCAGTGGTGGCTACAATGCCGGGGCCATGATGGTGCGGTTGCGTGAAGAGCAGGGTCGGTTGGTGGGGCAAACGTTGTTCAGGTTGGAAGCGAAAACTTTCGGAGCCGAGCAGCACACACCTATCCTATATCAAGACCACATATTCGGCGTGCGCCCGGATGGTCAGCTTGTTTGCCTTGACCTTGAGGGGAATGTAGTGTGGCAGAGCGGAGCTGCAAACCGCTTTGGCAAAGGTCCTTATCTTATTGCTCAAGGTATGATTTTCCTGTTGGACGATAATGGCACGTTGACCTTGGCAGAAGCAAACACCACTGCTTTCAAGCTGTTGGCGCGGGCCAAGGTTCTTGATGGTCCTGATGCATGGGGGCCGATAGCCTTGGCTGGTGGACGATTGATTATCCGAGACCTTTGGAAAATGGCCTGTTTGGATGTGCGGGCCAAACAATGAGCCTGTGATTACTCATTAATTTCACTTTGGTGCTGGCAAGCTTTTTGGTTACAGAAATGTAACGTAAAGTTCACGCAGGGTTCATTTATCGGGGTTTAAGTTGGGGTATATTGAATTGGCGTATGACAACAAATCTAAATCCCCCAGCAGCAGCGGTTGGCAACCCCTCCCCGACATGTTGTCAGGCGCTGGATTGGGCGCGTATCCTCGTGCCCGTTGATTTCACGCCGGCCTCGGTGGATGCCCTCAAATATGCCGCCAAGCTGGCTCATGATTCCGGCGCCAGCCTGGTGTTGTTGCACGTGGTGGATTGTGTGAGGGGGGTGGACGACCAAAATTTATTTTACGGTGTGGAAGAGGTGGCGGAGATGGCCAGCCGGCGACTGGCGCATTTAGCCGGGTGGCTGGTGCCCTCACATGTGCCGGTGCGCGTTTTGGTGCAACGTGGCAAACCAGCCCAAGAGATTTTAACCGTTGCGCAATCTTTGGATTGTCAGGCCATTCTCGTGAGTCCCCATACGCGGAGTTGGTTTTATCGAATTTGGGATGCGGGTGTCACCCGTCGAATCATTGGTAAAGCGCCCTGTCACGTGCTGGTATTCAACAGCCCTAACGCAGGCCAAACGGAGCCGAAGTACTGGGATTTGCTGGCCGATCGCATGTTGGAAGTCAGCAACGGAGCTAGAACGCCTGCTGCGAAAGCGGATTGAGGCAACTTGGGAAATAAAATCGAACGCCCGATCAAGGATTCAAACTTCCCCGGCTAATTTTCGGTAGAGTGTCGCCAGACTGATGCCCAAAATTTCCGCGGCTTTTTCTTTGTCCCCGTTGACTTGCGCCAATACGCGGTTCAGGTAGGCAATTTCCTGGTCTCGCAAGAAATTTTTCAGTGGCACCACCGGTCGGTCAGAGGGGAGGTCAGGTGCTTTGAGCGATGGTGCGACGCCCACAGGCGAAGGGGGAAAGAGGTCTGTTGCACCCGAGGTGGGCTGAGGGAGTTTGGCTACTTCTCCCTTGTCTTGTTCGGCTAATTGCGGTGATGCCAAATGAGGGGGCAGGTCACTTACATGGATGATTTCCGATTCGCTGAGGGCGCAAGCGCGCTGTATGGCATTTTCCAACTCCCGCACATTTCCCGGCCATGAATAATGCATCAGGGCGTCCATGGCCTGCTTGGTTAATTGGAAGGGTTTGCCCGAGCGTGCGTGCACTTTGTTGGCGAGGAAGTGGGATACCAGGAGCGGGATGTCTTCCTGACGCTCGCGCAAAGGGGGCAGGACAATGGGGATGACGTTTAGGCGGTAATACAAATCCTCACGAAAAGTATTTTCTTTGATGCGTTTTTCCAACGGTTCGTTGGTGGCGGCGACGACCCGGACGTTCACGTAGATGGGGGTGTTGTCGCCAACGCGCCGGACTTCGCGGTCTTGCAATACACGCAACAACCGGCTTTGCAGCACTGCCGACATCGAGCCGATTTCATCCAGAAGGATGGTTCCGCCGTCGGCTTCTTGAAACAGTCCCTTTTTATCTGCAATGGCCCCTGTGAAAGCACCCTTGCGGTGGCCGAATAATTCCGATTCGAGCAAATGTTCCGGGAGCGCGCTGCAGTTGATGGGGACAAAGGGGGCAAAGCGGCGCTTGCTGTTGTAATGCAATGCCCGGGCCACCAATTCCTTACCGGTTCCGCTTTCGCCCAGCACGAGGACGGTGCTGTCGGAATCCGCTACGCGTTCGATGGTTTTGAAAACCGCCTTCATGGCGGCGGAGGCGCCGATAATTTGATTGAACTGTATGGCCCGCTTGAGTTGTTTGCGAAGATAGACGTTTTCGCTGATGGCGTCGTTGTAGGAAAGAGCACGTTGGACGGTGAGTCGAAGCTCTTCCAACTCGAAGGGCTTGCGGAGGTAGTCGTAGGCCCCCTTCTTCATGGCGTCCACGGCCGTTTCGATGCTGCCAAAGCCGGTGATGACAATGACAGTGGCCGGCGGATTGAGGGCACGGGCTTTTTCAAGTATTTCCAAGCCGTGGGCGCGGGTGCGGTCGAGGTATAGGTCCGTAATTACGAGGTCGGGGGTATGTTCCTCCAAACCTTCCATGGCTGCGGTGCCGTTGGTGTAGGGAAACACCTCGTGCCCTTCCGAGCGCAACAGCTCGGAAACCATTTGCACCATGGTTATCTCATCATCTACCAGTAAGACTTTTGCCATGAAACCATCCACCCTTCCGACCGGCGCCACCTCACGCGAGGCTGGGCGGCGGATTCCCGCTTGCTTCGGTCCGGTCCGCTCCGATTGCGAGCGGCTGGACTCGCGAATAATTACCGCGGGGGATTAATGATGTCACTCATCTTGAAGATGGGCAGGAACATGCAGATGGCGATGCCACCCACCGTCACCCCGAGAAACACAATCAACAACGGCTCGATAAGCGAGGTCAGGCCGGAGAGCGTGTTTTCGACTTCTTCATCCAAAAAGTTGGCGATGCGCTCCAACATGCTGTCCACCTTGCCGGTTTGTTCGCCGGCGGTCATCATGCGGATAATCATGGAGGGGAACAGGTCCGGGCGCTTGGCAAAGGCGGAGGACATGCTTTCGCCTTTTTCGATGTCGGCAGCGGCGGTGCGGATGGCCTTTTCCATGCCGACATGGCCCACGGTATTGGCCACGATGTTCAATACTTCCAAAATTGGCACACCGCTGCGAATAAGAGAGGCCAGTGTGCGAGTGAAACGGCTTAAGCAGATTTTATGGCCAATGATGCCAAAGATGGGGAGTCGAATGCGGATGCGGTCCCAAAATTCGCGTCCCGGCTTGGTTTTGATATAGGCCAGCCATCCCCAAACCGTGGCAATGACGACACCCAACAGGGTCAAGCCAAAGGGGCCGCGCAGTTTGTGGCTTAAATCAATGAGAAACTGGGTTGGACCGGGCAACTTGGCGCCAAAGCCGGCGTATATTTCTCCGAAGACCGGCACCACTTTGACCAAGAGGAAAATGGTGATGCCGATGGCGATGGTGGTCACCGCGGCGGGGTACATCATCGCGGACTTGACCTTTTTACGTAACCGTGCGGTGTTTTCCAGATAGGTGGCGGTGCGGCCCAAGATTTCCGCCAGCAAACCGCCTCGTTCGCCGGCACCCACCATGCATACATAAAGGCGGTTGAAAACCTTGGGATGTTTGGCCAGTGCTTCTGAAAAACTGTCGCCCGCTTCCACACGTGCCGTCACATCTTTGATGACGTCGCGCATGAGTTTGTTTTGGGTCTGTTCGGCCAAGGCTTGCAAGGATTGCACGATGGCGAGGCCGGCATCAATCATGGTGGCCAGTTGGCGTGTGAACACTACCAAGTCCTGCAAGCTGACGCTGCCGCCAGCAGCCTTGCCCTTTTTGACCGCTTTTTCCTGGATGTCCACCACCAACAGGTTGCGGTTCAGCAACGCAGCTACCGCGGCTTCCTTGGTGGAGGCATCCACGGTGCCCTTGGTTTCTTTTTGCGTCGCAGGGTCGCGCGCTACGTAGGTGAATGCTGGCATAACGAGTTTGTTACGTCCTAATACTTATATTAAGCCATCCCGCTTGGCAAGCTTTTCGTTGCAATTTTGAGAACCCCTTAATTATACGATCGGGTTTGGTTAAAAAAACAAGTCCTAGAGGCACGTTTAGGTTTCTGGGGAAAAAACAGGGGTTAAAAGGCATCGTGAAATTCTTTATTTGCCATCCGAAGGCCAACAGTGCCGGTTTTTCAGGCTCGACAAACGCAGTTTCAAGCCCAGTCCAAGCGCAGGTACCGCCATAGTAAATATAGTTGTGCCAAGGCCAGAAGCGCGGCCACACTAACCGCCACCAGCCGCCGTTTGGGCGGATTCAACAGCACCGCCAAGAGGATGCATAATGGGAACAATGCCGCCGTGTAACGTGTGTAGCTGACGTACCAATTGGTCAGTGCGGGCACCAAACCCACCGGCACACAATACCAAAACCACGTGGGATTCAACCGCCACAGCAACGGCCACGAGGCCAGAAAGAGCAGGAAACAGAGGCGGTCCAGCGCCGAGCCGGTGATGGTGTGCAGGCCGGTGATATTGAGAAACGCGGTGGCCCAGCCGCTCACATGGACGACGTTTTTGAGCGAGGGCTGGTTGGGGAAATATTTTTGCGCTTCAAATCCGGCCAGCGCGTTGCCGGTTAAGAAATGGAAGAGCGCGAAGTACGCTGCAATGCCGGCCAGCGGCGGCAACAGGCACAGGTAATCCTTGGCCGGGCGCTTGCGTGTGATTAATTCCCACAAAAACGGGAGCAGGATGAAGAAACCGACCGCGCGCGTGAGCGGCAACAACATGGCCACCGCTGCCGCCGCCCAGAAGCGCCCTGCGCTGAGCCACCGCAGACACAGGATCGCGAGCAGGAGAAACAGCGATTCGGTGTACACCAGCGGGAAGAAGGCGGCTCCGGGCATGCACAGGAAGAAGAGCAAACTCCAGCGGGCGGTGGGCACGTCGCGCAGGCGGGCCACCCAGTCGTAAAGGAGCCAGGCTGCCGCGAGGGAAAATAAGTTGGCCATTAAAAATCCCGCCACCAAGGTATGTCCGCCCGTGAGCCACGAACCGGCGCGCATCAACGCCGGCCACAAGGGGTAGAAGGCGCGGGCGCCCGCCTCACCAGCGTAGCCGCGCCGCGCTATCTCCTCATAGAATCCGCCGTCAATATGTTGAAAATGGCGCTCAAACCGTCCCAGCCAGGTGGAGAGGGGGCGCTCGGTTTTGACCAACCCCAACCCGCGGCCACTGGCGCTATACAGCCAGGCGGGTGTGAGGGCTGCCACCGCCAACATGCCAGCCAGGAGCAAGGCTTTTTGGGCCAACAGTAATTTCAAGACGGGCCAAGTTTGCGAAGATGCGCCGGCCTCCACAGCGGGTGCGGTTGAGCATGCTGCGGGTGCGTCCGCGATGGCAGCGTCGGCGGGGCTGGTCGCGGGGCGGTTGCGCCATTGTTGTATGCCCCAAACAGCGGCAGGGAACAAGGACAGCAGGAGCATCAGCGCCAGGAGACTTGGGCGCGCATTGCCCGGTTGTCTGCGCTTTTGCAGCCAGGTTTGGATTTTCCGGGCTTCCTCCACGGAGGGAATCCGGCGGTCCATGACCATGTAGCGTACCGGGTTCCTGTTGGTGCCGAGAGGCAGGCGGTGGTCAGCAATCAAGGTCTCTTTGGTCAGCGGCGGCATGGCTGGCCGGGGCGGGGGATTGGTGATGATCTCCCATACCTCACCCACGAGCAGATCCACCACGTGCGTTCCCCCGCCGCCGGTGGGGCCATAGCGGGTCATCTCCCACCGTGCGGGGAACGTCAAGCCGCCGGCATTGGTGGTGGCGGTAACTTGCAGCACCAATTCTGGGAAGCCATTGGCGTAAGCCGGCCCCAGCGACACAGTTTCCTCGCCGTCGCGCGCGCGGGGTGTGACCAGGTAGCCGCGATTCATGTAGGTGATGCGTTGCGTGAAATGGGGCGGACGCTCCAGACGCGACCACCGGGCGCGAAACCGCCCGCCGTCCACCGTTTCATGGAGCCGTCCATAGGGTGGCAGCGGTGGAGGCAGTTCAGGGTCAGGGCCCCGGTAGTGGAGGGTGCCCAGTGCCAGCCATGCGCAGATGGCGTCGGTGCCATGAACACGTGGCGCGCCGTTGGTGGTGATGGTCAGTTCGCAGTAATTCGTAGTGTTGGAAAAATAGTTGACGCCGTAACAGAGACCCTGCGGCCCGCCGGAAATGCCGCTCATGCGCTTGAACTCTTTGGCGGCGTGGGGGGAGCGGTTGGTGGCGAGGGTTTTGGGGGGCGGCAGGGGCGGGCTCTCGCACCACAAGTAGTATTGCCGCCCATCGCTCCAAAAGACAAAGTAGCGCACTGCATGAGGCGCGGCGTTGGTATCCACCCGCAAACCTCGTTGCACGCGGCCCCGCAACTCAAAATTCCAGCCGCTGGACGTCTCCGTTTCCGCTTGCGGTGCAGCAAAGCCTGCCAACGGTCCGGCTAATAATGCCCCGCCAACCAAACATGAGATGAGACAAGCAGCCTGCATTTGCTGTTATCATTTCCAATCAGGTGGTTTCTCATTCGGCACAGGGAAGCCTGAGGCTTTGTACTGCTCATACAGTTGGCCCGCAAGTGGCTGCCAAAGCGAGCCATCAAACTTGAGAATATCTTGGGTGTTATTTCCAAGGTTAAACCTGACATACAAAGCTGTTTCGCCCCGATCAAGAACCTCCAGTTTCGTCACTAAACTACCGGGGCGCGATGGAATTCCCGGTACGCGACATTGAGCTTTGAGATTGGTATCCAAGTTAGTCATAATCCCACCTCTGAAAAAGACTAAACTCATAGACTCATTGTTGTCATTTAATAAGTCTACGCCATACATCCGGTTGGTATTATAGATGCAATCCATGAGTTTATACCCAGTCATAAAATGCTCAATTCCCTTATATACCACGTAGAGGGTTCTAAAAATGATATTGGTTGCTCGCGGGAATATTTGGATTACTTCATATATATTCACATAGTTTACCTCCCAAGGCCTCATCTCCCGAGGCTTTAATACAACATTGGTGTTGGACTCCCACTCCTTGATTTGTGCTTCGGCACTAGCCTGGGCACGCTGATAGGCTGCTGTGTTGGTAAAACTAACACGAAGCCCAAAGACACCATAGTCATTAGTTAAAACTTGAACGACCTGAAAACCGTCGTCCGCCGACCTTGCAAGCATGGCTGCCAGCAGGAATACTGTTAAAAAGATCATTTTCATGGTTGAGGATGTATTGAGAGCTCTGAAAATCGCTTTTGAATGACCGTTGTTGTCTTTACACCGTCTTTTAATGCTCCAATCGGGGCCATGCCACCACTTTTAAGGGTTGTACATGCATGTTTTGGGCTCGCTGGCGGCCTCCAGAGGGCTGGTTATGACCCACCTGGACAAATTGCGACAAGCAGCCAACAATTTCTTCAGCCTCATCAAGTTAAGAAACTCTTCGTGCACGAAATGCTCCAGCAGCTTGTCGGAGTGCCTTACAGAATCACTGGAGGATGCACCGACTATCAAAGCGTCGAGCAGTCCCTGTTTTGGATTGGTGGTCGTTTGCATTCTCTCTGTTGGACGCACCTCCATCCAAACTGTTTAATAGTTTCGCGGAGATTTCATGTTGTGTGTTATCAGAGAATCTCAATAGATGATTTGGAAGAAGCCGCTCGGCTAGGTCAATATATGGTAAAGCAGCAGGGTTTGTCTGGTGGCGATTACTTGGCGGTTGTGGGTTCTGATTTGTTGCGAGGGTTCCATCGCAACCACAGAAGGCCGGCAAACCCTAGCAAGAGTAACCCGCCCACCGCCCAGGTGCCCGTGTGTGGGGAACCCGGGAAGGCGTACAATGAAGCCGCACCCAAGGCGGGACCTGCGCAAATACCTACTCCGATGGCGGCTTCATGAAGTCCGCCGTGTTCACCTTGGGAGGCTTCCCCGACGTCCATGGCATAAAACAGGGACGAGTAATAGATCAAGCCCGTGGCCAAACCGAAAAGTATCTGAGCGAGGATGACCAGCCAAAGCTGAGGCGCCAGCAAGAGGATGAGAAAACCCACGACCAACGAGACATAGGAACCAGCGAGCCAGCGAAAACGATAGTGCCAGGCCGTCCATTTCCACAAAATACCAAAAGCCAGCATCCGCATAAAAAACCAGACGGAACAGAAAATGCCGGATTGTGTAGGGGTAAGCTGGAATTGGCGGGCGAGGTCTGGAATGATGAGGACGATGGTGTTGATGGCCATATAGGCAAAGGGATTGGCCAGCCATGCCATTTTGAGAAAAGTTTTCGGCGGGACAGGTTGCAGCAAAGCGGCGGCTTCCGGGGTATGAGCCGGTGGGTTTGGTTGGGATTGGGCGGGACTTTCGGTGGGTTGATTAGGGAGGGTACCTGAAGTTTGGCGGATAATCCAAATAACGGTCAGGAGCTGCAAGGTCAGGACACCGATGGGGACTCCATACAAGCCCGCCAAGCCCAGATAATCGAAAATGGCGCCGCCGGTAAAATAGCCCAGTGCGGCTGTGGCGGCCCAGGTAAGGTTGTAGATGCCCACCATGCGGGGCAGTCCTCGTTCATCTTCACCGTCGCAGACCAAGGCTTCCAAAGGTGGCCAGGTGAGGCTCATGCCTGCCGTCCAAACGAGCAGGGCGGCTACTTGAACTCCATAGGCTGGCTGCCACCCTGCGACGACAAGGCTGACAAGCATGATGCTCAAACCCAAACCCAAAGTGGGTAGATAACCGAGTTTTTGGGCCAGCCGTCCTCCGCGCCACGAGAAAAAGAGATAAGTCAGGCCGTGCACGGCTCCCAACGCAAGGGTTTCCTTGCGGCCGAAATGAAATTGATTCCGAAAAAGGAACAGCAGGTAGTTGAAGAAGAACGTCGTGGCAAACGAGTTCAGGCCGGCAAGCACGAAATAAATGGTTTTGAAGTGATTTGGGTGCATGGAAAATCAAGTTGGGCTGCGGGTCAGCCGTCTATTTCCGTCAAGGCTTTGAGGCAATACCATTTGACGGCGGGGCGTAGTGAAGGGGAGAGAGAGTCGAGTTCTTCGGCGCTGCACCAGCGGATGTCGTGGTGTTCGGCGGCGGCCAGACGCAATTCACCGTTTTCGTTTTTTGGCCGGGCCCAGTAAATCATTCCGATGTGTTCGTGGGTATCGGTAATACGGTGGATATCGAGAAAGCGCGGGGCAATCAAGGCACGAGTCCCCGGTCCGGTGGTGGGTGGACGTTCACCCAACAATTCGATGTCCAAACCGCTTTCTTCGCGAGCCTCGCGCAAGGCAGCTTGTTCCGGGTCTTCGTCCAATTCAATATGGCCGCCTAGGGGCAGCCATTGGCCGAGGTTGCGATGCAAAACCAAGAGGACACGACGGTGTTTGACCACGAAAATGGACACCGTGAAATCAATGCGTTCGTGAATATGTGCCATGGCGGGGTTAGTAGTCGTAGAGCCCGCCATCCCTTGAATAGCCGCCCCCGCTTCCCATGCCGCCCATCCCGTCCTCGTCTTCGGGGCCAAGGGCTGCATCAAGAACGTCGCCCATATCCTCTTCGATTTTTTCAGGGTCTTCGCCTTTTTCCAGCCGTTTGATGGCGACGTCCAATTCCTTGGGCATCAAGCCGGGGGGCAGGGCGTCTTTCATTTTTTTCATGACATGAGCCATGTGACGGGGATTGTTTTCGTCCAAGTATTCCATGTCACGCTCAATTTCCGCCATGGTGCGCTCCATGCGCGCTTCATCCACATCCGGCAGAGGGGGACCGTCGTCTTCAGTATTTTGAGAGGGTTCCTTCAAGCCGCGCGGCGTGGCAAAGCGGCTCATGACCCGTTCCAAATTCTTGTTGCCACATTTGGGACAGGTGGGCAGCCCCTCCGGATTGATCCGCTTGGAGAGGAAGCTGAAAATCTTCCGGCATTTGGGACATGCAAATTCGTATATCGGCATAAGCAAACGACTTCCTTCACCCGTTTGACCGGGCAGATTATAACGAAATGCCCGTTGACTGGCAATCCCAACCAAGTCCTTGGAGAACGTCCGGTCTGGAGGCTGTTTTTGCGTTTTTGCGACGGCGCATTTCAGTTTTTGAGCAGACGGAGGGGAGGGGGAGGTGGTAGAAGGGCGGCATGAATACAAAATGCATGACGGGTACTGTTTGTTCGTGTGGTCGGCCGCA